>Ga0172370_10000038_pt1 | contig 148389 bp, 137 predicted proteins | sample LakKiv5m_FD_114538 | JGI IMG/M metagenome (GOLD analysis project Ga0172370, IMG submission 114538) | Freshwater microbial communities from Kabuno Bay, South-Kivu, Congo - kab_022012_11.5m | ecosystem: Environmental > Aquatic > Freshwater > Lake | place: Democratic Republic of the Congo...
GGAGCTCGTTATATTTTTGAAGGACCTCTTCCGAGAGAAGGTTATTTTTTGCCAGATCATTTTTCATCTCGGATAATTTTTGAGAAGCATCTTCTATTTTTTTTGTAATCTCTTTGAACTTTTCAACTGCTTTTTCAACACGCTCTTTTTCCTGCCACGATATTTCCTTAGAGTTTTGCTTCATGTCATCACTTAGCTTTTGCATTTCCTGTTTCAGCTGCTCTGCATCTTTAAGTGTATGCTCAAGATCTTTTGCCGATTCTTTTTGTTTATTCTCCGCCTCGGCATATAGTTCATCGAGAGAAGGAACCGTGATAGTGAATAACTTTGTTTTTGTTGATTTGGGACCGGTGATATTATCATTGTCAAAAACTTCAAAGTAATAAGAGATAACTTCTCCCTCGGCAAGAACTAACGGTACAAGATCCCAAACAAAATATACCTCTTCTTCTTTTTGCTGGCTGGAAATAGTTACGGGAACTTTCGTGAAGTCTTCGGTAGTGGAGCGGTACTTTGATGCAGAAAGCCGGAAATTCAAATTCATTTTACTAAAACCGTAATCATCACTGATCTTTGATACAAGAGATACCTTACTTTGATTTCCTAGTTTTATATTTTCATTCGGAGAAATCATTTCGATGGATGGGTTTTCATCAACCAAAGTTTTTATTGAGTAAGTAATAGGATTTATGTTTGAGTAACCTTGAGCGTCTTCGATAAATATATAATAGCCTGTTTCCTTAGCAACAATAAAATCTACTGAGGCTTTTGATGAAACAATATTCATCTTTTTTGATGTGCTGTCGCTGAACATTAAAGTTGCGTTAGAAAGCTCACGCGACGAAGTAGTTTCCAGTTTAATTTTACTGCCGATCAAAGCCGTTACATTTCCATTGTCTTTTTGTGTTAGTTCAGGCAAACGGGTGTAAGAAGGCGGAGTAATAGTTAATTCGAGACTTGAAATTATGGGACGGTTGATAACCGAAATTTTATATTTCTCACTGGTAATATTTTCAGCGGCGGCAAAATATTCTAAAGAACTTTTAATATTGTTAATATAAAAAGTAAAAATCCCCAGGGAATCGGGTGATAATATTTTTTCCAGGAACTCAGTTTGTTCTTCGGATTTTGTTGAAAAATAAATTTCCTTTGGTTGTTCTCCGACAGCTTTAATCGTTATTGTAATGTTATCGCCTTTGGTAATTTCTTTGTTTCCCGGAGTGATTTCAAAAACAAATTTTGGCGGAGACGCATAATTTTTGTTGTAATTAAGAAAACGAATTGCTGCGGAATGAAGGGACGGAACAAAAAAAACTAAGATAATAGTTGCAATAAATGTTGCAATGTAAAGTTTCCATAATTTTTTTACGGAAGTAAAATCAATAACCGCATTAAAATTTAGTGTTTCGGTTTTAGAATAAATATTTTTAATAACAGCATCAACAAGTTGATTTGAGTAATTAATGTTGTTTTCATTTATTAATTGGACCGCATTTGCAAGTTCATCTTTAATATCAGGATAATAAGCACCCACCTTACCGGCTGTTTCAACATAATCGGGATGAACATAGTATATGAAATCTTTTATAAAAGGAAATGCAACGTACAATCCGATTGTAAATGTGGTTACAATAAGGTATGAGTAAAATAGAATTGTGCGTATATCAGAACTTAAATTGCCAATAGCTTCAAATATTATAAGCAATAGAAATATAACAGATAAGATTGTTATTGAGATAAATAATTTTCTCAGCCCATCCCTTCGTTTTTCATGCTCAACAACAGTTCGGAGTTTCTTTTGTATTTCAATAAAATAACTATTCATTCATTCTCTTCTTAAATCATCTGGTAAAAATTTTAGTTTGAGAGCACCCACACAACAATGTTCGTCCCAAACTTTAAAGCTTCTTCTCTTTTTGCGGGCGGATCTTTATGTACTTCGGGATCGGCCCATCCATCACTAGGGTTGCTTTCGTAAGTGTAATACAAACACAATCTGCCGTTAAAAAAGATTCCGAATCCTTGCGGAGGCCTACCGTCATGTTCATGTGTTTTCGGAGCTCCGTTGGGGAAATCATAAAAACAATGATACAATCCATAACTATACGGTAGTTCCGTCAAATCTTTTTCCGGAAATACTTTTTTAATTTCACGCCTGAATGCTTTATCTAAACCGTAATCATCATCAACATAAAGAAAGCCGCCATTCTCCAAATAGGTTCTTAATTTAGCGGCTTCTATATCAGAGAAAACAATATTGCCGTGTCCTGTCATAAATAAAAATGAGTATTCAAAAATATTTCCGTTTGTCAAATCAACAAATTCATAAACCGGTTTTGTTTTTATGTTAGTGTTTTGAGCTACGTACTTGAGCAAATTTACTTCTTCAGAAGGATCATTATACCAATCACCGCCGCCGTTATATTTAAGCCGTGCGATCTTGAATCCGTTATCATTTTGAGCAAACGATATTGAAGATAAAAGCAGTAAAATCAATATTATGTTGTTTGATTGCTTCATTGCTCAATTGTTAATTTGCATAGCGAAGATAAATATTTAATAAGCGCTTTGCATGGGTAAATAAATTGTACATCTGTCTAAAAATTTAACCATTAAGCGGGTTATTTATCACACCGTGTCTCTTCGCGTTTTCCCAATGTTCTATTTTATCTTAAGTTTACGGCAGAGTAAAACAATAATAGGGTACGTCATGAGATTTTTATTAAATCTTTCCTTCTTTTCTTTTTTCCTTCTTTCAATTCTTAAGGCACAACCGATTAACTTCAACGACTACTTCACCGACCAAACGATGCGGATTGATTATTTTCATATTGGCGATGCAAACAGTGAGCTTATAACACTTGATCAAGTTTATCAATACGGAACATGGGCGGGAAGGTTAAAAAATCTTCTTGATAATTTTAATAACGGCGCTTACTATTATAAGATATATGATACCTCTTCGGGCAAACTAATTTTCTCTCGCGGATTCGATAGTTATTTTAAGGAATATCAAACGAGTGATGATGCTTCGAAAGGAATCAAGCGTACATACCACGAAAGCGCTATAATTCCATTTCCCAAAAGAAAAATTAAATTTGTAATGGAGAAACGCGACAGAAAAAATAATCTTAATGAAGTTTATAACACCGAAATTGACCCTGCCGATCTTTACATAATCAAAGATGGAGTTGTGGACAAATCTGTAAAAGTTTTTGAAAGTCATTATAGCGGAAATCCCCACACAAAAGTTGACGTAGCAATTCTTGCGGAAGGCTACATAGCTACGGAACAGCATAAATTTGAAAAAGATCTAAAGCGCTACACAAATCTGTTCTTAGATCGCGAGCCATTCAAATCGAACAAAAATAAGTTTAATATTTATGGAGTGTTCAAACCATCGCAAGAAAGTGGAATTGATGAACCGGGGGCAAACATTTACAAAAGCACAGCTCTGAGCACAAGATTTTACGCGCTTGGCTCCGAAAGATACGTTTTAACAGAAGACAACAAAGCCATACGTGATCTGGCGGCGCAAGTTCCTTACGACGCTATCTATATTATGTGCAATAGTGCACGTTACGGCGGCGGAGGTATTTATAATTTCTATTGCACCTTTACGAGCGATAATCAATTTAGTCCGTACATTTTTTTGCACGAGTTCGGCCATTCCTTCGGTGGACTAGCAGATGAATATTATACTTCTGATGTAGCTTACAATGAGTTTTACCCTGAAGGACAAGAACCGGTGGAACCAAACATTACCCGCATGCTTGATAAAAATAATTTGAAATGGAGAAATCTGGTTACATCCGGAATTGAATTGCCGACACCATGGGAAAAAGAAAATTATGATAAAATGGATTATGCCTGGCAGAAAGAAAGAAGAGAAATGAATAAACACATAGCGAAACTAAAACGGGCGAAAGCTCAGCAAAATGAAATTGATGCGGCACAAAACGAATACAATAGGAAAGATAAAATTCATAGCGACGAAGTTGATAAATATTTAATGAGCAGTAAATATTGGGGTAAAGTCGGTGTCTTTGAAGGTGCCGGGTATTCTGCGAAAGGTGTTTACAGACCAATGCTTGATTGTCTGATGTTTTCTAAAGGGACAAAACCGTTCTGTAAAGTTTGTGAAGAACATGTTGTAAATGTGATAAAACATTTTGTGGATTGATATACATAGAAAGGAAATTTTAAATCTAGGTCGGGGCGGCCCCGACCTTTTTATTTTTAAAACAACTTGATTACAAAAGTAGCATCCATTATGTTCTACATTAAACAAACCAATCAATGTAAACATGAAAATATTCTATCTTAACAACCCCGCATCAGGAAATAAAAACGGGGCAAAATATTTTTCGCTGATCAATAAAGAATTTGATAAACGTAATATTGAATACGAATCGGTTCAAACCGAATATGCCAGACATGGTACGGAGATAATTAAACACCTCACTTTTGAAAAATATGACGCAATTGCAGTTTCTGGAGGAGACGGAACTTTGTTCGAAACAATCAACGGTTACTTTGCGAACAAATCATCTAAAAGAATTCCGGTTGGAGTAATTCCAACTGGAAGGGGAAATGCTTTTGCGCGCGATTTAGATTTATATCCGGAAAAATGGGAAGAAGCAATTAATATCATTACGTCCGGGAAGACAAAGCGTGTTGATGTTGGTTTTTGTAAAACACCTCAAGAACAATTTTATTTCATCAATATACTTGGGCTTGGTTTTGTTACGGATGTTGCAAGTACCGCATTTAAGTTGAGAACGCTTGGACATTTTTCTTACATTCTTGGTGTTTTGTATAGAACAATTTCACTAAAACCGTTTCATCTAGAATTGGAAGTGGATGGGCAAAAAATCGAGCGGAAAAATGTATTTGTGGAAATATCAAATACACGTTACACGGGAAAGGATTTTTTTATGGCTCCGAATGCAGTGATTGACGATGGATTGCTTGATATTATTTTGCTAAATAAACTTACGCGCATACGGTTAGTGCAGTGCCTGCCTAAAATATTTACAGGCGAGCATGTTAAACTGAAAGAGGTCGAATGCTTTAAGGCAAGAAAAATAAAAGTTGTAGCGTCTCCTCCAAAAATATTAACACCCGATGGACAGCTAATCGGGAATACACCGATAGAGATAGAATGTTTAAGTAAAAAGCTGGAAGTATTTGTCTAATAAAAATTTTTATAACCACGGCAGTTTTTGAAGATCAACATTACCGCCCGAAAGAATCAGAGCAACTTTCTTTCCGGAAAACATCTTTTTATTTTCCATAATTACGGCAAGAGTTACCGCAGAAGAAGGCTCAACAATAATTTTCATTCTTTCCCAAATCATTCTCATAGCAGCGATAATAGTTTCTTCACTGCAGGTTATTATTTCAGTCACGTTATTCTTTATTATAGAAAATGTTTTTTCGCTTAATTGGGTCAACAACCCATCACAAATTGTCTTTGGATTCAAAGATGGCTGAATAATTCCTTTCTGTAATGAGAGAAAAGCATCGTTTGCTGCCACAGGCTCCGCACCGATTATTTTAGTCTTAGGCGAGAAATATTTGCTGCTAAGACAAGTTCCGCTTAGCAATCCTCCTCCACCAACCGGAGAAATCACATAATCCAATTCACCAAGTTCATCAAAAACTTCTTTGGCACAGGTTGCCTGTCCTGCTATTACCGTATAATTATCGTAGGGATGGATAAAAGCGGCACCCGTCTCTTGAACAATTTTTGCAAGAGCTTCTTCGCGCGCTTGAAGTGTTGGCTCACAAAAAATAATTCTTGCACCGTAACTTTCGACCGCCGTTTTTTTTATTTGAGGCGCAGTGCGCGGCATTACTATATATGCTCGGATTTTTCTTGTCCTTGCTGCAAGAGCAAGCGCGGCGGCGTGATTACCGGATGAATGAGTTGCTACTCCTCTTTTGAAGTCGGACTTTGGGAGCGACATAACAGCAAAGCTTGCGCCCCTATATTTGAACGCTCCGGCTTTTTGCATATTCTCACATTTAAAATACATTCTGCACTCAAAAATTGAGTTCAATGATTTCGATGAAAATATAGGAGTGCGGTGAATTTGTTTAATAATTTTTTCGTGTGCTTCAAGTATGTTTTGTTTTGTCGGTTCGCTTATTAGCATTTTTAATTTTTATTAATAAGAAATTACTTGTTTAGCCGGGATCAATTCTTTATAGCTGACCAGAAAAAATCAACATGCATATTTACAATCTTAAACACAGAATTAATGTTTTTATTCTCACCGGAGACGAGATGTTCTGTGCGGATGAGAAATAACGGTGCGATAAATTGTTCGGCAAGAACCTCCGGATCGAACTGTCTAACTATTTTTGTTTTAATCATTTCGCCGAAGATCAAGCGGCACATTTTACGGAGTTCGCTTAAGTAATCGGTTGTGGAAAGTTCTTTATTCCCAATACGCGTAAACTGTTCCATTAAAAGGAATCGTATAAATTTTCTTTCCTGCGGTGTATTCCAAAACATTATCAATCGTTCGGCAAAATTTCTCAAGAACTTTTCGGGATTGGATAAATCATCAAGCAAATCATCACTTAATATTTTTTCGCTAAAAGTTCTTGACTTAAATTCAGCTAGGATGGCTAAAAAAATTTCTTCTTTGGATTTGTAGTGATTATAAATTGCACTTTCTCTGATGCCAACCACACGTGCAATCTGTCTTATAGAAGCGCCGTTATACCCGTGCTGAGAAAATAGATCTAAAGCAGTTGATAATATTAGCTGTTTCGTGTTTGCTAGTTTCAATTAAGTAACTCTTAATGAACACTCGTTCACAATATACAATTTTACTTGTTGAATGTATAGTCGAGTACTATTTTAGGTCGGCAAGAATGGTTTTTAGTTTATCCAATGCTTTCTCCCAATCAACAAGTTTTGTTCGTTCACGCTCAAGAACATCGGCAGGAGCTTTGGCAATAAATCCTTCGTTGGAAAGTTTTTTCTTAACCGTCTCGAGCGAAGACGAAAGACGTGCAATTTCTTTTTCAATTCTGCTTCTTTCAACATTGAAATCTATCAATCCTTCAAGAGGAATAAAAATATCGCAGCCTTTAACTACTGCTGAAGCGCTTGCTTTCGGTTTTGTAATGTTTGAGTCAAACTTTAACTCGTTAATGCGGACAAGCGGTTTTATGTAACGGACTTGTTCTTCGGTTACTTTTTCCGTTTTTAGAAAAACATTTATTTGTTTTGATGGCGGAAGATTCATTTCTCCTCGGATATTTCTTATTGCGGAAACAACTTCCTGAACAAAAAGAATTTCCTCTTCGGCCTTCTTATCAATTAATTTATTATCGAACTTTGGAAATGATAATATAGAAATACTTTCACCGTCTTTCCGTTCATCAAGTAATTGCCAAATCTCTTCGGTAATAAACGGCATGAAAGGATGAACAAGTTTCAGCATTTCTTCATACAAAAGAATTGCTCTTGTTAATACTGCCGATTTCACTTCCTCCGTTCCTTGATATAATCTGTTTTTTGCAAGTTCAACGTACCAATCGCAGAAATCATTCCAGACATAAGCATAAACAATCTTCGATGCATTGTTCACTTCGAATTTATCGAGACCCTCATTAAGTTCTTTTAGTGTAGATTGAAACCGCGACATAATCCATTTGTCCGTAAAATCAATATGTTTATCTTTCAACGAAGGATTGAGAGGAATGTTTTGTGCATTCATTAATAAAAATCTACCAGCATTCCACATTTTGTTCGCAAAATTTCTTCCAATCTCTACCATCTCCGAACTAAAAAGAACATCCTGTCCGAGCGGCGCAATGTATGTCATTGTAAAACGCAAAGCATCCGCACCGTATTCATCAATCAGATTGAGCGGGTCTGGAGAATTACCCAAAGACTTACTCATCTTTCTGCCTTGTGTATCACGCACAAGACTTGTGAAGTAAACATCTTTGAAAGGAATTTCTTTCATGAAGTGTAATCCGGCGATAATCATTCTTGCAACCCAAAAGAAAATTATATCCGGCGCCGTAACAAGAAGATCTGTCGGGTAATAATATTTTTGATCACGCTTGTCGGTAAAAACATCTTGTGCCCAGAGCCAGCTGGAAGCCCAAGTATCAAGCACATCATCATCTTGATGCCAATTCTCAATATCATTCGGAGGATCAACTTCGCAGTAAATTTCTTTTGTTGTATTATGATACCAAACTGGAATGCGGTGTCCCCACCATAATTGACGGGAAATACACCAATCACGAATATTGCTCATCCAATGTTCATAAGTTTTAGTCCAATGTTCAGGATGAAATTTTACTTTTTCATCAAGCACTACTTGAAGAGCCGGTTTGCAAAGTTCACCCATCTTCATAAACCATTGCTCGGAAAGATAAGGTTCGATAGGAACATTGCCGCGTTGAGAATAACCGACTTTATTAGTATAGTCTTCCGTTTTATAAAGGAGGCCGAGCCCCTCCAATCGCGCTAAGATTTTTTTGCGGACTTCATAACGGTCAATCTCTTGGAATTCATTCGGCACATTTCCGTTTGTTGTAGCATCTTCATTAAAGATATTAACGAACTCAAGATTATGACGTTTGCCCATTTCGTAATCGTTTACATCATGAGCCGGAGTTACTTTAACCGCACCGGTTCCGAAATTTTTATCAACATACTCATCAGCAAAAAGAGGAATTTCTCTTCCAACTATTGGAAGGATAATTGTTTTTCCTATAAGATGTTTGTAGCGGTCGTCCTCTGGATTAACAGCAATTCCAGTATCGCCAAGCATTGTTTCGGGACGGGTTGTTGCCACAACAACAAACTCTTCCGAATCCTTAACGGGATATTTGAAATACCAAAGCTTGCCTTGTACTTCTTTGTAGAAAACTTCCTCATCGGAGATTGCGGATTTAGATGCCGGATCCCAATTCACCATTCTATAACCGCGGTAGATTAAACCTTTTTTGTAGAGTTCAACAAAAGCTTCGATTACCTTTTTATAATAGTGATCATCCATTGTAAAGCGTTCGCGCTGCCAATCGCAGCTGACACCAAGTTTGCGCAACTGATCAAAAATTATTCCGCCGTATTTTTCTTTCCACTCATAACAATATTCTAAAAACTCTTCACGGGAGATATCGTCTTTAGTAATTCCTTTTTCTTTTAATAGAGCAACAACCTTTGCTTCGGTAGCAATTGATGCGTGATCAATTCCCGGCACCCAGCAAGCGTTGAATCCCTTCATCCGTTTGTAGCGTATGTAAATATCTTGCAGAGTATTGTTTAATATATGTCCGATGTGAAGTATTCCGGTAATGTTCGGCGGAGGAATTACAATTGTGTACGGGGTTTTGCTTTCATCAATTTCGCTGTGATAAAGATTATGATCATACCAGTAACGATACCATTTATCTTCAACATCTTTCGAGCTGTAAGCTTTCGGAATATCCGCTAAATTTTTCGGATGCATTTATAACTCTAAATTCTTCAATAATTGAAAGCAAATATAATAAAAAGAAAAACCGCATAAGAGCGGCTTTCCATTGAAAATTATATTCTGCAGCATTACCTAATTCCATTATTTGCTACCGCTTTCCAATTCGGTTTTGCCCGTAGGTCCAACTCCAACTACCTGAAGAATAACAGAGCCGTTTTTCGTCCATGCAAAATGCGGTTGTTTTGATGGCTCATTAAAAAATGTTCCGGCAGGCATTTCGGTTAATTTTTTTTCGTCGAATTTATCGCCGTAACCGTAATAGAAAGTTCCTGAAAGAACTATTACAGATCTTGTTTCAGGATGCCAATGTGCAAGCAATTTAACGTTTGCCGGAATTTTTATCTGCATAGTGTACAATTCTGCTTTTGTAGGATCGCCATCAAGTAAAACTGTTTGCAATCCCGCAGGATCATTTGGATTTACAATAAACTTTATTTCAGAAGGTAAGACTACTTTTGTGGTAGATTTTTGTGGCTGAGAAAATATAGAAGCAGCCCCCGTTAATGTGATAATAATAATTGCAGCTGAGATTAATTTATATTTATTCACGGTGCCTCCTAAAAAGAATTCAATTATATTAAGTAATCTTATTTCAAAACAGACCAGTTACTAATAGTTCCTGAACTCCCAAATGTTTCGCCGTTACAATTAATAGGATCGGCATCTCTGGCTTCTTTGGAAATAATAAAATCATTGCGTGATGTAATTCCCCGCTGTTGGTAATTTTGAAATAATACATCAGTCATAACATTGAAGTACGAGATCATTTTTCTTCCCGCATCGGCGACTTGTACAACTGCTATATCAGACATGGTCTGTGAACCGATGTGTGTACCGATCTGATTTCCGGCGGAAACTTTATTTCCAACATTAAGCGGAGTTAATAATTTTACGTGAAATATTATAAAAATAAAATTTGGATACTGGTCGGATTTAATTTGTATTTGTGTTCCGGCCCATTCCTCAAATATTCTGTCAACCGTTCCTGTTATGGGAGAAAATATTTTTATGGAAGTCCAGTTTACAGAATCGAATGGCTGATAATAATGTTTCATACTTCTGCAATGTTCGAAATCATCCGAGTAATCATGTCCAATACCGGAACGGAATTTTGAAACTTGATAAATCTTATTTAACTCGATGTAATCGGTATTAACAAATTGCGGAATTACATTTGGATCTGGTTGCAGTGGCGTGTTCGAATCCGGATTTGCAATTTCATCAGCGTTATTATTCCGGGAAGCACATGAAAAAAAATAAACAGAGCAAAATGAGATGGAAAAAAAGAAAAGCAAAGTTCTAAATCTATATTGCATAAACAGCTTTTTCACTAAGGGATTTAATAAAGTAAATATAATAAAAAGAAAAACTGCATAAGAGGAAGTTTCATTTTTGATTAGTGTTTTAGAGTGCTGATATAGCCGACTTATATATTGCCGGCCGCTCAATATTATTAGTAATACAAACTTTCAAATCGTTTATAAGCCCGTTATGCAAACTATAAATCCATCCATGAACAGATAATTTCTGTCCACGTTCCCAAGCTTGCTGCACAATTGTTGTTTCGCAGACATTTACAACTTGCTCAATAACATTTAGTTCGCAAAACCGGTTTAATCTTAAATCCGGATCAATAATTGTTGACAACAATTCATTATGCTTTTGCATAACATTTTTTGTGTTACGGAGCCAGTTATCGATGAGACCAAGATTTTTATTTTGAAATACCGCTTGAATACCACCACATCCGTAATGTCCGCAAATTATTATATGTCTAACTTTCAAAACTTCAACAGCATATTGAATTACCGACAGACAATTCAGGTCTGTATGAACTACGGAGTTGGCAACGTTTCTATGAACAAACAATTCGCCGGGTTTAAGACCAACAATTTCATTTGCAGGAACACGGCTGTCCGAACAGCCTATCCATAAATATTCAGGCGACTGCTGTTGAGTAAGGTTAAGAAAAAAATTCGGATCTGCGGATTTCATGCCGGCAGCCCAATTACGATTATTTTCTATTAATTTTTTTAATGTGCGCATATTTTGATTAATGCTTTCGCAAATGATTTAATCAATAAGATATAAATAGCTCGGCAGTTTTATTTTAATTCCAGTATTGTCTCCGGCAAGATCACTATCTTGATCGCCAATGCAAGCAATAATGTTATAACCTTTGGGAATTAATTCTTTTCGTTTTGCCGCCTTCCATTCGGCAGCAGAAATCTTGCTTTCGTTATCCTTCCGTAAAATTAGAGCATCAAATTTTGTGTAACCTTGTTCAATCAAATTTTTCTTTGTCGCCTCGACAACACCTGCATTGCGTCCGCTAATAAAAATTATGTGTATGTTTTTTGAAATGAGATAATCATAAAAACGTTTTGTGTCTTTAATTGCCGGCGCAATTCCTTTTTGCTGCCACTCATTCCAAATTTGATGAATGTATCCAAATCCGATTTGCTTTGTGTATTCATAATTTGAAAGGGCGGTTTCGTCAATATCGAAAACAACTGCGGATTTCTTGGTAAGCTTTATTTTTTCTATTTGGTTAATTGCATCATCAATTATTTTTGCGCACTCGCGATCAAACTCACCCGATTCATAATATGCTTGAACTGCATTCTTGGCTGCGCCGAGGTTCATCACCTTAATTGTTGAATCGGTTGAGGCGCAGCCTGCTATTAAAAGCGAAAGAAAAAGTAAAGAATAAATTTTTAGCGATTTCAATTTAAGTTAACCTGGAAATAATTGTTTAATAATGACCGGAAATATAACTAACCTGAAAAGAAATGCTTACAATTTCTATATTAACTTTTTTGCACCTTCAACGATTGATTTTGGGTAACCGACATATTCTAAAAGTGCGATTGCGTTTTTACTGTTAGATTTTCCATGATGAATTTTATAATCAAAGAGTAATCCGGTATCTGTCATTGTTTCTCTAAAATGAAAGCTCTGGTAACTTGCGCTGAGAATATCAGTTAGTTGTAAATCATGAGTAGCAGCAACAACAAAATCTTTTTGATTGTGCAGAAAACGAAGCACTTCAATTGAGGCAGCGGTTCTTTCAATAGAATTAGTCCCGCGGAAAATTTCATCAATTAAAAACAAATGAACATTTTCAGTTTTTGAAGCGTTGATAATTCTTAAGATTGATTCAACTTCCGACATGTAATAACTTTTTCCATTGATCAGATCATCGCTTTTTTCTATTGAAGAAATAATTTTAAGGAACGGCACTTCATATTTCTCGGCGAAGCACATATTAAAAGTTTGTGCAAGTATTGCATTAACGCCAAGAGTTTTTAGAAAAGTTGATTTGCCGGACATATTGGAACCGGTGATGAGCAGACATTCCGTATCAAAGGTAAAATCATTCGGGATAGGATTAACAATCAAAGGATGAGAAATTTTATCTACTATAAATGTCTTCGGATCGGAAAAGACAGGACAGCAATAATTAGGAAATTGTTTTCTAAAAGAGGCAACGGCTGTCAGCGCGTCAAAGTAACCGGCTATTTCGAAAATACGCTGCAAACTTTTTATATTTTTCTTAAGACTGTTGATAGCAGAAAAGAAAGCGGTTATTGAAGAAAGCGTGTACATGTTGTAATAACCGACAAACACATTTGTTGTGTCGTCAAATTGAAGTGAATAAACTTTTTTACTAATAGAATAGGTGTGTTTAAGTTCGTTTTTAAGTTCAGTTTTTATATCATTGAATTTATCTGGCAGCAAATGTGCAATTTTTTGAGATTTGCTAATCAGCTCGCTTAAAAATTTGAAAGAAACAACAAACTCAGCCAGTTTTTTTCCATACAAATAGTAAATACTAGAATTCACAATGAATATAAGCCCTATAAACCACCAGGGAACGAGATTCGAAATAAATAAAACAGGCAGCCAGAGACTTAGGGCAGATAAAAAATAAAACACGAAAGCATACTTTGGTTTATCAGGAAGCGGATGCCATAAAGAGTATGCAAGATATTCAGCCGGAAGTTTTGCTAATCCTAAAAGAGAAACTTGAATGTTTTGGCGAAGAGAATCATCTTCTAAAAATGAAGCAATAACTTTTTCCCTTTTGTTTAATTCTTCCGGACTTGTTCTGGGGTGCTTCAGCATGTCGTAAAGAATTTGAGAACCGATAGGAGTAATTGTTCTGTTGATTACTTTGAATAATTCATCCAGATCAAGATCTTTCCATGTTTCATCATCAAGGGAATAGAAATCTTTGGCTTCTCTTTGTTTATTAAATCTGGTATAAAGTTTTGATGTTTCTAGACCGTACATTGAATCGGAAAACTTGCCCCAATTTTCATTTAGCTTTTTAACCAATCTTTTCTTGTTAAAATAAATTGATGCTTTAACAAAAACAGCAATTATAAAAACTACGACGAAAAAAAATATTAGGTTCGTTATTGAAGTCATGTCTGGCAAAGCCCCTGACTATTCAAAAAAGAGGCTCGTTAATACAAGCCTCATGGTAAATCTATAAAATATATTTACTCAAATCCCTGTTCTTAACAATCTTATCTAACTTTTGATTTACCATTTCGCCCGTGATTTCGATTGCTGCTTCAGGCATTTTGTCTGGTACCTCAAATAAAATATCTTCTAGAAGAGTTGTGAGAATTGTATGCAGTCTTCTTGCACCGATGTTTTCAACCTGATCGTTCACGGTTGCAGCAGTTTTTGCTATCTCCTTTATTGCATTATCCTTAAATGAAATTTGAACGTTCTCTGTTTGCAGCAATGCGGAATATTGTTTGAGCAGCGCATTTTGCGGAAGAGTAAGAATTTTTACAAAATCGTCTTCACTCAAACTTTTTAATTCTACACGGATTGGAAATCTTCCTTGAAGTTCGGGAATCAGATCGCTCGGTTTTGAAACATGAAATGCGCCCGAAGCAATGAACAAAACATGATCGGTTTTCACGGGACCGTATTTTGTGTTTACCGTTGAACCTTCAACTATCGGAAGAAGATCGCGCTGTACGCCTTCACGGGAAACATCCGGTCCTTGCTGACTTTTAGCGCCGGCAATCTTGTCTATCTCATCAATAAAAACTATTCCGGATTCTTGAACGCGTTTAATTGCTTCGCGTTGGACAGCTTCCATATCAATTAATTTTTCTGCTTCTTCCTGAGCAATAATTTTTCTTGCTTCGCGTATAGGTGTTTTGCGCTTCTTTTTCTTTTTTGGAATCATACTGCTCATCATCTCCTGCAGATTCATCGTCATATCATCCATTCCCATCGGTCCAAGAACCTGCATTCCAAATGCAGGCGCAGAAGTATCGAACTCAATTAACTTATCATCCATTTCTCCCTTGCGGAGTTTCTCTCTCATCCACTCTCGAGTTTTTTCATTACGTAGTTCCTCGCTCTCGCCATTTTCTTCTTCAACGGCGGGAGATTTTTTCTGCGGCGGAATTAACTGGTCTAAAATTCTTTCTTCCGCCATACGTTCGGCCTTTTCCTGCACTTCCGCTGTTTTTTCTGTTCGAACCATACTAACCGCAAGTTCCGCAAGATCACGTATCATTGATTCTACATCACGGCCTACATAACCGACCTCTGTGTATTTCGATGCTTCAACTTTTATAAAAGGAGCGCCGGATAGTTTTGCAAGTCGGCGCGCAATTTCAGTTTTGCCGACACCGGTTGGACCAATAAGAATAATATTGTTGGGCATGATTTCTTCTTTTATACTTTCAGAAACTTGCTGCCGCCTCCATCTGTTTCGAAGAGCAATAGCAACTGCACGCTTAGCGTCATCCTGTCCGATAATATATTTATCCAACTCTGTAACAATTTGTGTTGGTGTAAGATTTTTAATCAAATCGTTATTCATTCTTGTTTTCCTCATTTGCCAATCACTTCGACTGTAATTTTTTCGTTTGTATAAATGCAGATATCTGCCGCAACTTTCAGTGCTTCTTCTACAATTTCTTTTGAAGAAAGGTTGCTGTATTTCTTTAACATTTTTGCCGCCGCAAGTGCATACATTCCGCCGCTTCCGATTGCAACAATATTATCTTCCGGTTCGATAACATCTCCGGTTCCGGAAACTATGAATGCTTTATCTTCCGATATAATTGCAAGCATTGCTTCAAGCTTCCGCAGGTATTTATCCGTGCGCCAATCTTTTGCAAGCTCTACAACCGCACGGCTAACATTACCGCTGAACTGCTCTAGCTTTTCTTCAAATCTTGCTAATAGCGTGAATGCATCGGCAGTTGATCCGGCAAATCCGCAGATTACTTTTCCGTTTAGAAGTTTGCGGATCTTCATTGAGTTATGTTTCATTACTGTATTGCCGAGAGTAACCTGCCCGTCTCCGCCAAGAGCAGCCTGTCCGTTGTGAAGGATTCCTAAAATAGTAGTTGATCTAATCTTCATATTAACCTCCGTATTACACTTTTAAAAAGTGCGCTTACTTATCAATCTTATATAATACTGCTGCTTTTTCTGCCGAAGTTACAATTCCTTTTATTAATGCAGAACTGAATCCATTATGTTCCATTTGATTCAAACCCGAAATGGTACACCCGCGCGGTGTTGTTACTTTATCCACTTCAGTTTCAGGATGATTTTTTTTATCTAATAATAATGTTGCCGCACCCTTTGCAGTTTGTGCCGCAATAAATAAAGCTTCTTCGGAATGGAAACCGATTTCAATTCCGCCTTGGGATGCCGCACGGATTGCCCGCATGAAAAACGCTATTCCGCAAGCGCCAAGTGCGGTGGCGGGAATCATCATCTCTTCTTCAATAATAATTGTTTTTCCAACCGAGCTAAATATCTTCTCGGCGATTTCTAACGATTGCTCTTTCTTGGTATCTGACGCAAGACAAGTAATGGATTCTTGAATTGCAATTGCCGTATTAGGCATTGCACGTATTACAGGAATATTTTTTCCGATCTGTTCCTTGATTGCTTTAATCCATGCACCGGATACAACAGAAATGAGAATATGTTTTCCGGGAATTAGTTTAGATTTAATTTCGGAAAGCAGTTCGTTCAATTTTTGCGGTTGTACAGCTAAAATTATCACCGCGGATTTTTTTACAGCCGCCACATTATCTGCAGTAACACAAAATCCTTTATCCTGGTAAGCAGCTAACTGATCAACATGTCTTCTTGTGATCGTAATTTTTGATGCAGAAAATAATCCTGAATTGTAAAGTCCGTTGGCAATGGCTAGACCAATATTACCGCCACCCAATATTGCAACGGTTGATAAATCTTTCTTCATTTTTTCCCTCTATCTATTGCGGAATAACCGCTCTCTTTATTATTTAGTTCTTCTAATTCTTAATGGAAAAATCCTCGGCACACGTAATTGATATTGTAAATAATCATTACCAAATGTTTCTATGAGTTTTCTTTCTTCAAAAATAGAGCCCACATAAAAGTAAACCACTATACAGAGAAACATAATTAGATAAAATAAACTCATAGTTGGGCGTAATCCTAAAAACAAAATAGAGAACAAGTAAATAGGATGACGTACAATTTTAAACGCACCTTCTATTTTCAAAGTTTGTTTCTCATCAAGATCTTCAATTTTATATTCGCCGCGCAGATAACGCTCTATTTGAGCTGTCCCAATAAATTCTTTTAAGTTGATATGCCGGGATGCCCAGACTAATCCAATAAGTGAAAGAACTTGGAGTGCAAATGTAATAATATCGAAAGGAAACCGTAAGTCGTAAACAATTACATTTGGTTTGGGCGACGCCGCATAAAATACTATAAACAATAAAAATGAGGATAAATTATAAAACGCACGGTAGAATGCAATTTTCCCGCCAAGTTTTTCAGCAACAGCCCTTTTTGTTTTATTCGATGCAAGCAGAGTGTGAGAAAAAGCAAAGAGCGCAAAAAGTAAAATGATTATAAAAATATCAATAATGATCATAATTCCCTTCGCAAACGTGCGACGGGTATTTTAAGCGCCTCGCGGTATTTAGCAATTGTACGGCGGGCAACATGAATTCCTTTTTCCTGAAGTATGCTTGCTATTCTATCGTCGCTATAAGGACTATCTTTTGGTTCGTTATCGCAAATTTCTTTTATCAATTCTTTAATATGTTTGTTTGAGATCTCATCGCCGCTATCTGTAGAAAGCCCCTCGCTGAAAAAATATTTTAATTCATGAATGCCCTGAGGACTCTGAACAAATTTTCCGTTTACAACTCGGCTGATTGTGGAAATATCCATTCCTATTTCATCGGCAATGTCTTTATAGATCATAGGCTTTAAGAAACGCGGACCCATTTCGAAAAACTCATATTGCTTTTCAAGAATTGCACGCATGATCTTCATCAATGTATGACGCCTCTGCTGTAGCGAAGCAATAAACCATTTTGCGGAGTCGAATTTTTCGCGCAGAAACTTATAAGTTTCTTTTTCGCGGTCCGAAATTTTTCTTTTCCGTTTATTCGTATCTATCATTTCAAGATAAGTCTTGCTTATAGTTACAGAGGGAACGCTTCTGTCGTTTAAAGTGACGACATAATTTTCTTCAACTTTTTCTATAAGAAAATCCGGCGTGATTTGATTCATCTCTTCGGAATCAATGTTTCCTTCGCCAGGCCGCGGATTTAATTTTTGAATAAGATCAATAGTTGTACGCAGCGTTTCTTTTGATAGATCAAGATCTTTCTGAATAGTATCAAACCGCCTGTTTGCAAAAAGTTCAAAATATTCCGAAAGAATTTTTTCCGCGATATATGAATAGTAAGGATCGTAAGATGAATTTCTAATCTGAACAAGAAGACATTCTTGCAAATTTCTTGTACCGATACCAACCGGTTCAAGTGTTTGTATCTTCTTAATTATTTTTTCTGCATCCTCAATTGTTACTTTTAAGTGTTCAAATAGATTTAGCTCGTGAACAATTTTTGCCAAGTCTTGTTTGAAATAACCGTCTTTATCCAATCCGCCAATAATATTTTCACCTAAGATTATCTCTTCTTCTGTGAGATCGAGCATGTGAAGCTGGTCTATCAAACTTTCCCGCAAGGTTTTTCTCTGGGGTGCAATCGGGTGGATTTTTTCTTCATCGCGGCTTCTATTCATCCGGTCAAATTCGTGTTCTGATTCCGCCTCGTTCATATAATCTTCAAGATCGAACTCATCATCTTTGCTGTCGTATTTATCTTCTTCGTCAGCTGTTTTTAATTCTTCGCCTTCTTCGGAATCTTCATTTTCCTCTTGTGATAACTCAAATTCTTCATCAAGAGATTCTTCGAGAATCGGATTTAACTCAAGTTCGGTTTTGATACGCTGTTCAAGTGCAAGAGTATTCAACTGCAGAAGTTTCTGATATTGAATCTGCTGCGGAGAAAGTTTTTGCTGTAAAGACAATCTTTGATGAAGCGATAACATAATTAATTATCAACCACTTTTTTTGTTTCTTCGAACCATTCTTTGCCGTATTCTCTTTCAAGAGCCGTACGGCAGAAATCTAAAATTTTTATTTGAGTTTTATTCCCTTTTTCTAATGCAGGCTCGCACACCGAATATTTTTCATAACGCAGAACGGGTCCGCCGAAATTTGAAATTCTAATTGGAAATAAATGACAGGACACAGGTTTAATAAAATCAATCTTTCCGTCGTTATACGCTTTTTCTATTCCGCACTTTGCAATATCGCCTTCCCAAGTTACGAAAACGCACGCTCTCTTGTTTAAACTTCGCGTCATCAGCTCGTCATTCACATTCATCCAAAATCCGTTCTTGTTGATCTCTTCAACATGTTCTTTCGGTAAATATTCTAGTACAATAGGCAGGACTTTACTTAGCTTTACAATTTCGTTTTCAGACACCGGCGCGCCAAAGTCGCTTTCCATAGTACAGCAGGCGCCTTTACATTTTGCAAGATCACATGTGAATTTTGTGTCAACTATTTCTGCGTTAATGTATATGTTGTCTATTTCGATGAATTCGCTATTCATAAATTTTAAATTAGATTTGTGAAAAGATACAAATTTTGTTCTATCTAAAAAAACCACGCGTGATTTGGATTTAAGATATTGGAATAACGATTTTGCAAATGAAATATTTTTTTGTATGAGATCATTATGAATTTTAATAACAAAGTTGTTTTGATCACCGGCGCATCAACCGGAATCGGGAAAGCGCTTGCACAACAACTGATTAAAGAAAACTGTAATCTCATTTTGCTTTCACGCAGATCGGAATTGATCGAAGAATATCTACACCAATCACCAACAACCAATCACCAACCACTTATCATAAAGTGTGACGTAGGCAATAAAAATGAAGTTGCGGGCGCATATAAACTAATCATAGAAAAATTCGGCAAAGTTGATATTGCAATATTAAATGCCGGTGTTGGGCACACAGTAACAGTAGAAAATTATAATTCACGTTTTGCGGAAGAAACTTTCGGAGCTAATGTTTTCGGTATTGTTTACTGGGTTGAACAACTTCTTCCGGAATTTGTGAAAAGAAAAGAAGGAATAATTGTTGGAATTTCATCCCTTGCCGATAACCGCGGTTATTCAGGTAGCGGATTCTACGGCGCAAGCAAAGCCGCCGCCTCAATTTATCTTGAAGGATTGCGCGTTGAATTAAAACGTTACGGAATAAAAGTAATTACGGTTAAACCCGGATTTGTAAAAACTCCAATGACAAACCAAAACAAATTTAAAATGCCTTTTTTAATGATGCCGGATGAAGCAGCGCACATTATAATAGACGGAATAAAAAAAGAGAAGCGGGTAATACAATTTCCACGGCAAATGGTTTTGTTAACTCGGCTTGTCGGACTTTTACCCGGAAGTTTGTATGAATGGATGGCGGGAAAAATAAAACTGTAGGGGCTGAATATATTCAGCCCTTACTAGTAGCAAGTAATTATTTCATTTTCTTAGAAGGAATTTCCTGCACTGTTAAAACTTTTGCAACAGGATACGGCAAAAACATTCCGCCCCATTGCGGGACAAGATATTTATCCCAAAAATTCCAGTAGAGCAATCCGTCATCAGTTTCGGGTTCTAATAAATAAGCAGCTACGTTTGCCAATCGTTGAGATGTGCGGACAATTAAACTTCCCGCGGCAAATTCTTTTTTCTCGTTAATGTATTCTACTTTGATTGCATTGTTGTAATGCCCTTGATTCAATCTCGCCGCAGGTTTCAACTCTCTTGTTTTTATAGTTTGAACATCAAGCGTTACCGCTCTTTCTAATTTTTCAATTTTGATTCCATGCATCTTAAGAAGATTTATAACTTGTGCATCCGGAACAGTGATAATGTAAGCATAAGGAAACTTCACATTCCTTTTTGAATAATAGTCAGCTAAGTAAGAAATGGTAACGGTTTTAACCTTATCTGTGGGTCGCACGCGATTTCTGCCATTCGCATCAACGCATGATTCCATCTCAAACGCATTGATTATTTCCGGTTTAGGGGTTGGTGCGTAGGAATAATCAACGGAAAAAGAATCTTTCTCTGCCGGATTCATTCCGCGCGCAATAGTTTTTGCATCAACTTCTTTCAACATGCTTTTTATTTCATCTTTGTTGACTGAAGCGTAATCCAACAGCGATCTTAATAAATTATAACAACCCAATACGCGCGTTTTGAAATCCGCATAAACATAATTCTCGTTTAAAATAGAAAGGCGGTTTCTTAATCCAACATAATTTACAATGTAACGCGGTTGAACCGCATCGTAGTACCATCCTTTTTCAGGAGCGCGTTGATCGAAAAACTCTCCGTAAAAAACATTTTGCTGTTTATATTTTTCGGTTAAAGTTGTTTTCATCCACGGCATCATTTTATCCCGCATGTAATTTATCAATCCTCTGTCGCCATTCGGATTAACCATCCATGTATATGTTAACGGCTCTTGATGATAAGATCCGTTCGTTGTGTGAAGATCAATAAATAAAGAAGGATCCCAGCGGTTTAATGCCGCAACTAATCCGCGGTCTTCGGGTGATTCAAGCTTCATTGCGTCGCGGTTCAGATCCAGCATTTGTCCGTTGTGGCGTACACCAACACCGTTAACAGGCCCATTCTGATTTGTTCTATTCTGTTTGCTGATCGGTTCATTGCCGTCGGAATTGAAAATTGGGCAAATGAGAAGAACCACATTCTTCAAATAATCCGGAGTTTCTTTTAATAAAATATCCCGGGCAATCATTTGAATTGCTTCTTTGCCTTCGACTTCTCCTGCGTGAATATTTGCCTGAACATAAATTACAATGCGTTTATCTTTTGCTAAATCCTTCGGCGATCTTGGAAGCGGTTTCCCTACAACAATAAGAGGAACATCCCTTCCTTCAATACTTTTTGCAAGGGATTCCATTCGAATATTATTTGGAGAAATCTTTTTTAATTGCTTAAAAAAATCCACCACCTCGCTGTAGCGAGAGGTAGATTCAAAATTTGTTTTCTCTGCTGTTGTAAGTATTTTATTCTTTGTTGAAGCAAACGTGCTTATGTTAATTAAGAGTGAAATGAATAAAAACAGTCTGATTGATTTCATAATATTCCCGTAGAATTAAGTTTTGAAAATAACCGTTAGTTTTTTCTTTTGTGGAAATTACAAAAACTTATTCTGGGTCAAAATTTAATTTTAGTTAATTTTGTAGTAATTAATTCAATTTAAAAGAAAGGAAGTTAAGATGTATATAAAACCTCTAGATGCAGTTGTAAAAGAAGAAGTAAAAGCCGGACAAAAAACCACACGGCAGGTTTTAATTTCATCTGAAGAGGGGCCGAATTTCGCAATGCGTAAATTTTCCATAGAACCCGGCGGCGGAATGCCGATGCATACAAACTCAGTTGAACATGAACAGCTTGTACTCAACGGGAAGGCTAAAGTAATTATAGGAGGTCAAGAATTTGAAGCGAAGAAGAACGATATTGTATTCATTCCTGCTAATGTTCCGCATAGCTACAAAACAATTGGCAATGAACCGTTTGAATTCTTGTGTGTAGTTCCGAATAAACCCGATGTAATTGAAATTGTGAAAGCAGAAAAATAATATTTGCTGCTAAGTTGATCGTAATTGATTCTCAATATATATATGAGGTTTATTATGTCACGCCGAAATTTTCAACTTAGAATACTAGTTGCAGTTTCATTATTTGGATTATCTTTTGTTTCAGCACAAGAACTGAAACCGATTCAACTTTCCCGGCCCCAAACCGAGATAGGCAAACCGCTAATGCAAGCGCTAAAGCTCCGTGCATCTTCCAGAAGTTTTGATGCAGAACCATTGACGCAGCAGGAACTTTCAAACTTAATTTGGGCTGCAGCAGGAATAAACAGACCTGAATCCGGAAAACGTACAGCACCATCTGCACGTAACTGGCAGGAGATTGATCTTTATATTGCTCTTGCGGAAGGCGTTTACCTTTATGATGTAAAAACGCACAGCTTGAAACCGGTTGCAGCAGGAGATTTTCGCGTACTATGCGGCGTGCAAGATTTTGTAAAATCGGCGCCGCTTAATTTGATTTATGTTTCAGATTATGCCAAGATTAAATCAAACGACAATGATGAGACTAAAACAATTTTTACTTCTGCCGATGCGGGATTCATGGCGCAGAATGTTTATCTCTATTGTGCCTCACAGGGACTTGCAGTTGTAGTGCGCGGTCTTATTCCGAAAGAAAAATTAGCGGAAGCATTGAAACTTAAACCCGAACAAAAAATTCTGCTGAGTCAAACCGTGGGTTATCCGAAATAGTATTTTAGATGAAAGTAGTAGCGGGAAATTCTTAATTTAATGTTGTAATTATTTTTTGAACTATCAGTAAACGGAGTTATAAATGGGCAAGTTCAAATTTGTAATTAAAAGAAGCGGCGCGGTTGTTCCTTTTAATCCGGATAGAATAGCCAATGTAATTTACAGAGCCGCAGTTTCTGTCGGAGGTAGGGATAAAGAGAAATCTTTTGAGCTTGCAAAAAAAGTTGTGAGTCTTCTTGAAGAAACTTTCGAAGAAGGATACAAACCGCATGTAGAAGAGATTCAGGATATAATTGAAAAAGTTTTAATTGAGAACGGACACGCTAAAGTTGCAAAAGAATTTATTCTTTACAGAGAAGAAGCAGCACAGAGAAGACGGGCAGACTCACGTCATTTTTCCAAGCCGAACGAATTAATTCCTTGGAGAAAAGTTTGGCGTTCGCTCGATTGGGCGGTAACGCATAATCTTAACACGGTTGAAGCCGCCAACGCAAGAATCCGTAACGGAGAATTTCCGCATATCGTTCACGAAGCAGAATCATTTTACGAAACACAGCTTGATACTGCCGCCGAACTGATCAAAGAAAGAAGCAATGAATTAAAAATGGTAATGGTAAGCGGACCGTCGTCTTCCGGGAAAACTACTACAACAATGAAACTTGAACAGCGTTTGAAAAAAAGCGGAATGAGTTTTGTTCCTTTAGTTGTTGATAATTATTTCTTTGATCTTGAGATGCATCCGAAAGATGAATTCGGCGATTACGATTTTGAAACACCGCAAGCTCTGGATCTTGATTTGATAAATGAACATTTAAAACGTCTCGCTGCAGGAGAGGAAGTAAAAATTCCTTATTATGATTTTAAAACCGGGAAAAGATCACCCGACAGTACGCCTCTTCAAATACACGATCATGAAGTTTTACTTATTGATAGTCTTCACGGATTATTTCCGGAGTTCAGCAAAGAAATTCCAGCATCACAAAAATTTAAGCTCTATCTGGAACCGTTACTGCAGATGAAAATGCCGGGCGGAGAATATATACGCTGGGCGGATTTACGTTTAATACGCCGCATGCTGAGAGATTCAGTTCATCGAGCATATAATCCAGAACAAACTTTATTGCACTGGCATTATGTGCGTGCATCGGAAAAAAGAAATATTCTTCCTTATAGCAACACTGCAGATTATATCGTTAATACTTCGATGCCGTATGAAGTTTCATTATACCGGCCTAAACTTTTGAATCATTTTGCCGAATGGGAAAAGAAATATCAAAACGATCCGTTGAGAGAAGATGCGCACACACGCGCTGCCCGCGTTAGAAAAATGCTTGAGGCAATTGATCCTGTAGAAGACGATACAGCGGTTCCGGGTGATTCCGTTTTGCGTGAGTTCATCGGCGGAAGTACGATGGAATATCATTAGAGCGATATTAGTAGAAGGTTAAATTAATCTTCGCCTAAATCTGGGGTAGAATTTTATTTTTTTTGCTTACTCTGTGGGCACAAACATTAGAGAGATACGTCTTAATGTTCGGCGATTATTAATTCTCAGGGAGGGCATTATGAAATTCAACAGACACCACTTACTTGCAGCGCTTATATTATTTCCATTCTTCATAAATGCACAAACGAAAATTTCCGGAAAAATTTCAGACACAAACAACTCTCCGCTGCCAGGAGCCAACATTTATATTAAAGATACTTACGATGGAGTCACCTCAAAGGAAGATGGAAGTTTTTCATTCAGGACAAATGAAAAAGGGGAAGTAATTCTTGTTGCAAGTTTTGTCGGTTATAAAAAGTATGAAAATAAAATTTCTCTCAAAAAAGGAGAGATGAAAATTGACATTATTCTTGAAGAAGAAATTACACAGATGAATGCAGTCGTTGTCTCAGCCGGATCTTTTGAAGCAAGCGATGAAAAGAAAGGCGTTATATTAAAACCTCTTGATGTAGTTACAACCGGCGCCACTGCGGATTTATATACATCGCTCAACACATTACCGGGCGCACAAAAGATTGGTGAGACAGAGGGATTGTTTGTACGCGGAGGTTCAGCAGTCGAATCAAAAACTATAATAGATGAAATGATTGTTCAAAAACCTTTTTCAAGCAGCGTTCCGGATCTTCCATCACGCGGAAGATTTTCTCCAATGTTATTTAAAGGAACAGTTTTTAGCACGGGTGGTTATTCTGCACAATACGGACAAGCGCTTTCTTCAGCATTGATTTTAAAATCTCAAGACATGCCCACGCAAACTATATCGGCAATTAATTTAATGGTATTTGGTTTGGGTGGTGCACATACACAGCTTTGGGAAAATACAGCGGTCTCTGTCGAGGCCGGTTATTATAATCTTAATCCGTATAATAATGTTTTTAAACAAAGAGTTGATTGGAATAAATCTCCGGTTGGGGTTTCCGGTTCTGCAAGTTTTAGACAGAAGGTTACTAAAAATGGACTGCTAAAAGCATTTGTATCTTACAGTAAATCAGAACTTTCTCTTTATTTGCCAGATTTGGATAATCTTCCCAATAAAACTTTTTATGGCTTGGAACCGGAAAATTATTATTCAAATGTAAGTTACCGAGATATTGTTGGGGACTGGAATTTGTTCGGCGGTTTTTCTTACAGTCTGGATAAAGATAGAATTAATGCCGCCGGCAACAGCATTGCTCAAGATCAAAGATTGGTTCAATCAAAATTTACAATGAACAAAAAAATAACCGAGAGCTCTTACTTAACAGTCGGTGCTGAAATTCAAAACACTTTATATGATGACAAGTTTAATCAACTAAATGTGAAAATGACTGAAGTTTATACAGCAGGTTTTGTTGAAAGCGATATTTATTTTACAAACGATCTTGCCGCTAAAATAGGTATTCGTGCAGAGCATTCGGGGATTTTGGATAAATATAATGTCGCTCCAAGAATTTCTTTTGCATACAGATTAGGGAACTACGACCAGTTTAATTTTGCTTATGGAAAATTTTATCAAACACCGGAGAAAAATTATCTTATTCAATATGATAAATTCGATTACGAAAATGCTGACCACTACATTGCCAATTATCAATATCTTGGAGAAGGCCAAACTTTTAGGATAGAACTCTACTACAAACAATATCACAATCTGGTTAAAGGAACAATTTATAATTACCCTTACTTCAACTTACCGATAGTTCCATTTAGTAATAACGGTACAGGTTATGCAAAGGGTGTTGATGTCTTTTGGCGGGACGGCAGTTCTTTTAGAAATTGTGATTATTGGATTTCATATTCTTATCTGGATACCAAAAGAGAGTTCAGCAATTATCCCACAACAGCATTTCCGACCTTTGCATCACCCCATACATTTTCTGTAGTGTTTAAGCGATGGTTTGATCCAATCTCTGCTTTTGTTGCCTTAACTTATATTCACGCATCAGGACGGCCATATTTTAATCCTAATAATTCCGAATTTCTTGGTGATCGCACCAATAGTTATAATAACTTAAGCATGAATGTAAGTTTTTTGGCAAAATGGTTTGGAAGCTACAGTGTAATATTTTTTTCGGTGGATAATCTGCTTGGTTTTGCAAATGTTTACGGATACCGCTATTCAACAGACGGAAAAATAAGTAACCCGGTTTTACCCCCTACATTGCGCTCTGTATTTCTGGGACTTTTTATTTCAATTGGAGAAACAAATCAATACCAATAAAGGAGAAAGGAAATGAAAAATTTAATTGCGGCTTTATTATTTATTCTATGCTTTACAAATTTTGTTCATGCGGATGATACAAAATACATTGATGCAATGAAAAAGAATATCGAACAGATGAATTCAATGAAATCTGTTGAAGACATGGTTGATCTTACAAATGCTTTTTTAAGAATAGGCAATGCCGAAAAGACCAAATGGCTTCCTTTCTATTATGCTTCATATATTTATATTATTACAAGTTTTTCTGATACTGTAAAAAGCAAAAAAGATAGTTACCTTGATGAAGCCGTAAAAGTTCTTGCTATTGCAGATTCACTTCAGCCGAATGAATCAGAGATTTATGTTTTAAAAGGATTAATAAGCCAAGCCCGGCTTCAAATAGATCCAATGAGCAGATATATGAAGTATGGACAGGAAATGAATTCTAATTTTGGAAAAGCAATTGAACTGGATCCTAAAAATCCCAGACCCGAATACTTAATGGGCATGACTCTTTATTACACGCCGGAACAATTTGGCGGAGGTTTAAAAACAGCAAAGCCGGTTTTTGAAAATTCTTTGAAAAAATTTAACGAGTTTGTTCCGAAGGATGAAATAATGCCGGCTTGGGGGAAAACTCAACTTGAGAGTTTCCTTAAACAAATTACTAATCAAGAAAAGTAATTGTTGATTCCGAAAAAAGTTTAAACAGTGCGCGCTTCTTTGTAAGTTGAATTACAAAATTCAACGGTTAAAATATGATTAAGAAAATTTTTCTTGCATTATTTTCTCTTCTTTTTATTAATCTAAGCGCTCAGCAAAATCACAAAACAAAAACTCCTTACGATTATGTAAATCCGTTTATCGGCACTGACGATATGGGACATACATACCCCGGCGCAGCAGTTCCATTTGGATTGGTGCAGCTTAGTCCCGAAACAGATTCCGTTTTGTACAGTTACGGCAAAGGATACAATCCCGATGTTTATAAGTATTGTGCCGGTTATCAATACGCGGACAAAACAATTGTAGGTTTTTCACACACGCACATGAATGGAACCGGTCATTCTGATCTCGGTGATTTTCTAATTATGCCCACAACAGGCAAGTTGAGATTAAATCCCGGAACAAAAGAAAATCCGGAGAGTGGATACAGATCAAGATTTTCTCATGCAAACGAAAATGCAAAACCGGGTTATTACGCTGTTCATCTCGATGACTATAATATAGATGTGGAATTAACAGCAAGCGAGCGGGCTGGATTCCACAAATACAAATTTCCGGAAAGCAAGGATGCACATATAATTCTTGATATGACTTCCGGCATCTATAATTATGACGGAAAGGTTGTTTGGTCTTCAGTGCGCGTTGAGAACAATAAATTAGTCACGGGATTCCGCCAAACAAACGGATGGGCACGAACACGATACGTTTATTTTGCAATGGAATTTTCCAAGCCGGTAAAATCTTATCAATTACGAAATGATGAACAAAGTGTTTACGGAGGTTTCTGGCGCAAGTTTAATCAAAACGAAAATTTTCCTGAACGAGCCGGACATAAAGTAAAATGCGCTTTCAATTTTGAAACGGAAAACGGGGAAGTAATTTTAGTTAAAATTGCTCTAAGCGGGGCGAGCACAAAGAACGCAATTGAAAATCTTAAAGCAGAGATTCCGGATTGGAATTTTGAAAAGGTAGTTAATCAAGCAAAAGAAAAATGGAATAAAGAACTTTCTAAAATTATAATTGAAGCAAGCGAAGAGAGAAAAATAAATTTTTATACGGCAATGTATCACAGCTTCCTGAATCCGAATATTTTTTCGGATGTGAATGGCGAATACCGCGGGTTGGATCAAAACATTCACAAGTCAAACAAGTTTACAGATTACACAACATTTTCTTTGTGGGATACTTACCGCGCGCTTCATCCGCTGTACACAATCATCCAGCAAAAACGCACGAGCGATATTGTTAACTCAATGCTCGCACATTACGAGCAGAGCGTTCATAAAATATTGCCGGTTTGGTCTCATTGGGCAAATGAAAATTGGTGCATGATAGGCTACCATGCAGTTCCGGTTATTGTTGATGCTTATATGAAAAACATCGGTGGATTTGATGTAAACAAAGCATTTGAAGCTGTTACTGCCAGCGCGAATTATGATTTGTATGATGGAATCGGTGCATACAAAAAATTTGGATATGTACCGGAAGATATGAGCTCTAACTCTGCATCCAAAACATTGGAATATGCTTACGATGATTGGACGATTTACAAAATGGCTGATAAGCTCGGCAAGAAAAGAGAAGCCGGTGAATTTTTGAAACGCGCCAACAGTTATAAAAATATTTATGACAAAGAAACTCATTACATGCGCGCAAAAAAATCCGACGGAACATTTAAAATTCCGTTTGATCCGTTAAGCGTAGTTAACCAAGGATATATTGAAGGCAACGCATGGAATTATTCTTTATATGTTCCGCATGATGTAAGCGGATTTATTCAGCTTCTGGGCGGAAAAGAAAAACTTGTAACCTGGCTCGATTCTCTTTTCACATTTGATCTGCCCGAAAAATATTTTGGTGAAAGCGAGGATGTAACAAAAGTCGGAATGATCGGCAATTACGTTCACGGCAACGAACCGTCTCACCATGTTCCGTACATGTATAATTTTGCGGGAGCGCCGTGGAAAACACAAGAGCGCATTCATCAGATTGTGAACACAATGTACAAATCGGAACCGCACGGTTTATGCGGAAACGATGACTGCGGACAAATGTCGGCGTGGTATATTTTCAGTGTGATGGGATTTTATCCGGTGGCGCCGGGAAGCAGTGAATATGTTATCGGAAGTCCTTGTGTTAATAAAGCAACAATTAATTTAGAGAACGGAAAGAAGTTTAATATTACTGCGGAAAATCTTTCCGAGAAGAATATTTATATAAAAGAAGTTTGGCTTAACGGTAAAAGTATTGATAGAAGTTATCTAATACATAAAGAAATAGTTAACGGCGGGGAATTGAAATTTGTTATGCAGGATCATCCGAATAAAAGTTGGGCAGTGGATAAAAATTCCGAACCGTATTCGATGAGTAGGTAAGACGTGAAAGGCGAAACGGGAAAAGTGAAAAGAAGATGGAATTGGTTAAACCAAATAAAGTTAAATTTTATCTTGACCAAAATGTCATTGATTATTTAGTCAAGGGCAAGCTCAATGTTCTCGAAGAATTGATTCATCAAATTCAAAATTCGGGAATAATATATTCATATGTGACTTTACGTGAATTGGCTCGAATTAAAGATGACTTAAAAAGGAAGCCATACCTGGATTATTTAAAAAATAGCAACGCTGAATATTTTTGGATAGATGAAAATGAAATTGCGCATTTTGAAGATGTTGATCCACACACGAAATTCAACGAAAATAATTCTACCAGCGAGATGATTAAAAGCTGTGAAGACTCTATGCATAAAGTAGCACATAAATTATTAGGCGGGAAGAAAGATATTTCCTTTGATGAGATAGCAAGCGCTCAAGAAGATTCATTTAACCAGCTGATGGAATTTTTTAATAAAACTTTAGATGCGTTAGAAGAGAATCCGTTGATTAATAAGGAGTTTTTAAAAAAGAGTGCTCTAGAGATGAAAGCACATTTTGCTGAGTTGGTTGATAATTTTACACAACAAATAAAAGACAACAATCAAAGCAACGAAGATCCATTGAATGAATTACGAAAATTATTCAATATTCATGTTGATAGTCTAAATGAAATCGAACCTCCAAATGTTATTAATCAAATATGGGACAAAATGAAAGATGGAATTAAGAACAATAATATTAATATTACTTATGATGATTTGTTTGGCGATGGTGTTTATAAATTGTATACTAATCAAAAAATTAGCACAGGAATGAAAATAAATATATTATATAATTTATTGAATAGTTTAGGATTCCATACTGATAAAAATTTTCGTAATGATAAAAAGTTTGTTCCTTTTATAAACGATCAACATCACATTGCAAATGCAATCTATTCAAACTTCTTTGTTACTAGAGATAGAAGATTAATGAGAAAAACCGAAGCTGTATATGAACACCTTAAAATAAGGACAAAAATTATTTTTGTAAGCCCCACGAAATAGTATTGTAAAAGTATTGTAAAAGTTGATCAAAACAGCCATTCGCTCGATGTCCGCAAAAGATTAATTACTATTTTTTGAACGCGAAAGGAAATAACTGAAGCGTTTACAAATATTAATTATCCCGCCAATTTTATTTCCGCGCATTCAGAAACAAACTATCGCGTAATTTTTTGGAAGAATATTGATCGGATATCTCGGACATAAATTTCACATACCGGTTCTCGGTGTTGCCTTCTCGGTTGATGCACCTCTTAAAGTAGCTAAGTATGGAATCTCATCGGTTATGTCGCTCATAGACGATACGTTGGTGGAACGCTTGCGCCAACATTACCTTGAAAAATTAGGCAGACCGTATGTAAAAATTGAAGATAGCGATCAGGCACGTTCTCTTAGGATAACTGCTTACTTGAACATGGTGAAGCAATTGGTGGAAGAACAATTTGAAGAATTGAAAAACTCACCGTTTGAAGCAGGAAGCGAGATCACAAAATATTTTGAAATGCTTCCCGGCTCGTCTGAATTGAAAATAAAATATTACGAGATGCTGAACACGGAAGACAAACAAGGCAGAATAAATTTACAAAATGAATTACGGAAGAATATTTATCCGGGCTCGATTGATGTAAACATCATGACCAAGGTAGACAAGGCAAATTATAATTCCGACGGCTCTTTGCTGCCGTCTGAATTTAATGATGCGCATGCCGCTTTACGCGGATTTGCTATGAGCGATCTGGAAAGCTCAATAATATTTTCTGCGGGAATGAACCCAAAATTGTACGGCTACATTGAAACGTTTAAGGATTTCTATCCAAACGAAGAAAGCAATTTTAAAAAGAAGATTGTTATCAAAGTCAGCGATTACCGCTCCGCACTTATTCAAGGGAAATTTTTAGCAAAAAAAGGTTTATGGGTTTCAGAATACAGGATTGAATCCGGATTAAATTGCGGCGGCCATGCGTTTGCAACAGACGGTTTATTGCTCGGTCCGATTCTCGAAGAATTCAAAAACAAAAAAGAAGAATTGCTGAACACGCTGAAAGAAATATATTTACCAGCGCTCATCAAAAAAGAAATTACCGTTGATTCAGAAAAATTAAATTATGATGTAACAGTTCAGGGCGGAGTGGGAACATCAAGCGAACAAGAATTTCTTCTTCGCTATTATGGAGTGAAATCGGTAGGCTGGGGAAGTCCGTTCCTTTTAGTGCCTGAGGTAATGAATGTTGATGATTATACTTTGCAGAAGCTTTCTGTTGCCGGAGAAGATGATTTATACTTAAGCGATATATCTCCGTTGGGAGTTCCGTTTAACAGTCTGCGCGATAACAGTAAAGAGATAGAAAGAATAGAAAGAATCGAAAATGGAAAACCGGGTAGTCCCTGCCCCAAAAAGTTTTTATTGTCCAACAAAGATTATTCTGATAAACCGCTGTGCACGGCATCAATAACATACATCAACAAAAAAATTGCCGAGCTAAAAGAAAATTATAGTGACGAAGAACAATACAAGAAAGAATTTGATAAAGTAGTTAACAAAACGTGTTTGTGTGAAGGGCTTACTGTTCCGGTTTTGATCGTAAACAATATTCCGTCACCAAAACAAAGCCGCGCTGTATCGGTATGTCCGGGACCAAATCTTGCTTACTATTCAAAGATTGCAACTCTTCAAGAAATGGTTGATCACATTTACGGCAGAATTAATCTTGTCACACATCCAAACAGACCGAATATGTTTGTAAAAGAACTGGGACTATACATTGATTATTTAACAAAAAGGATTGATGATCAAGGCGAGAATATATCTGACCAAAAAGCAGAATATCTTTCTTTGTTCACAACAAACTTGCTTGAGGGAATTAATTATTACAAAAATATGATTGTTGAAATAATTGAAGAACCAGAAATAGTTAGAGAGAAAATGTTAGAAAGTTTTGAGATGATGGAAGAGAAGCTGATGGTTTATTCGTTACAAGCGATTTAAAAATTATTCTAAATACAACCGCGGTACACGTGTGTTGATGTTTGTAAGTATTTCGTAAGGAATTGTTCCCGCCCACTCTGCAAGTTCTTCAACAGTAATTTTATTTGAACCGTCTTGACCAATCAAAATAACTTCATCACCGTTGAATGCAGAATCATTTTCAATATTAACAATTATTTGATCCATGGAAATTGATCCGACAACAGGATAACGCTTCCCGCGAATTAAAACTTCTGCTTTGTGACTCATACTTCGAAAATATCCGTCGCCATAACCGAGAGGAACAGTTACTGCGCGTATATCTTGTTTGGGCTTCCATGTTAGACCGTATCCAACAGGATGACCGGCTTTGATGATTTTAAAATAAACCACAAGCGATTTCCATGTTAACGCAGGTTTAACAAAAATTGTTTTTGCTGTTTCGTTTGAAGGATAAACTCCATAAAGCATAATTCCGGGACGCACCATATCAAGATATGCTTCGGGCGTTTGAAGTATTGCCCCCGAGTTTGCAATATGACGTAGCGGCATTTCGATAGAATGTTTTTCAAAAAATCTTATTACCTCTTGAAATCTTTCAAGTTGCGTGAGCGTGTAAGTTGTATCCCGAAGTTCTGAATTTGCAAGATGAGAATAAATTCCATCTATGCGGATATTTTTACATTTAACTGCTGATTCAAGAAATTTCTCTGCTGTATAATAATGAACACCAATCCGTTCCATCCCTGTATCAATTTTTAGATGAACCTTGGCTTTTGTTTTCATCTGGGAAGCAAATTCATCTATTTGATTCAGCTTACCCGCAGAAGATGCCGTAATAGTTAAATCATGTTTTAAGAAAAGCGGAATTTGATTTCCCCAAATTCCACCGAGCACTAAAATTGGGATTGTAATTCCTTGTTCCCGTAAAAGAATTCCCTCTTCCAGAACAGCAACGCCGATGTAATCAGATTTTAGTTCCTGCATAAGTTGAGCAACTCTTACCAGCCCGTGTCCGTATGCATTAGCTTTTAAAATGGGCATCATCTTAGCCGGCGCTATAAAATTTTTAATTTGCCTGAAATTATCGGCAAGAATTTTTAGGTCAATTTCCAAACGCGTTGGACGGATAATTTCATCTGAACTAATAGTAGGATGATTAATGTTATTAGTCATTGAATCACATTTAATAATTATTGCAAAAATAAGTTATTCATTTCAATTTGTTTTCGCAAAACATCTATGTCGCTTTTTCGGTTGTATATTTTACGGCAGATTAATTATTATTCCGCAGGCAATTGCAAAGGTTCCATAAAAAAGATCAGTTAAGAAAAGCTAAAAGGTAATTAAATGGAGCAGATTGAAATAAATAGAATTCGAACTCAGCTCGTGAATAGAAGAGAAAGACTTCATCGGGCTGCAGGAGATCAAAAAACCGGGGTACATTATTTAGCATTACTGAAAGAAGTAGATGCGGCACTCGAACGGATTGACAGCGGCACTTACGGACTCTGCGAAGTTTGTCACGATCCGATTGAAGAAGATAGATTAATAGTCAATCCTTTATTGTGTTTTTGTATAGATCACTTAAGCGATCAACAGAAGCGTTCATTGGAAGAAGATCTTGATCTCGCTCAGAAAATTCAAAAAACTATGTTGCCCGCAAAAAATTTAGAAACAGAAGGATGGGATTTTAATTATCATTATGAACCTGCAGGTGCTGTAAGCGGAGACTATTGCGACGTAATTAGCGAGGGACCGAATACGTACTTTATATTAGGCGATGTATCCGGAAAGGGAATTGCTGCTTCGATGTTGATGTCTCAGATGCATGCGTTGTTTCATAGTTTGATCCCTCTGAATTTGGGAATTGAACGTCTTGTAGGACAGATTAACAGGTTGATGTGCGAGAGTAATCCATCTTCACATTATGCAACCCTCTTATGTATTAAAGCAGGATTAAACGGTAAAATTGAAGTATGTAATGCAGGACATTTACCTGCTTTGTTGATAAAGAAGAATGAGCAGTTGAAATTAGGCTCGACCGGAATACCGGTTGGGCTGTTTTGTGATGCAGATTATTCTGTTAACTCCTTATCGGTTGAAAAGGGCGATACATTTTTGCTTTACACAGACGGACTTACCGAGACTTTTTTCAAGGAAGAAGAATACGGAGTGGGCCGTCTGTCGAAAGTATTTTTTGATAATCATGAACTTTCTTCAAGAGAATTAACAAAAGTTATTTTGAGCGATGTAAACAAATACATTGCCGGTAAATCCAGGAAAGATGATATGACAATAATGGCAGTTAAGAAACTCTGAATTATTATTTGACTTCCCAATATCTTGCATCAACCTTTTGATTTTTTTAAGAACAACAAAAAACAAAGAGGGAAAAAATGAAAAATAAATTCTACCCTTTTCTGATTTCGTATTTGTTCCTGGCAATTAATTTATTTGCACAGCACGAGACTTCAGTCGAAACAAATAATCAGCTTCAAAAATTAATTGACGGTAATAAAAGATTTGCAGAATCAAAAACAGAACACATAAATCAATCTTCAGAAAGAAGAACAGAATTAGCAAAAGGACAAAAACCGTTTGCTGTTGTAGTTACTTGTTCGGATTCGCGGGTTCCGCCAGAAATAATTTTTGATCAGGGGCTGGGAGATTTGTTTGTAATACGCACAGCAGGAAATATTATAGATGATATCGGTCTTGGTAGTATTGAGTATGCAGTCGAACACTTGGGGGTTCAATTGATAGTTGTACTAGGTCACGAAAAATGCGGAGCTGTTGATGCAGCAGTAAAAGGTGGTCATGCCGAGGGGCATATTCAAAATTTGATTGATGCAATTCGTCCCGTAGTTGAAAAAGAAAAGAAGAATAAAGGCGATTTGTTAGACAACTCCGTTAAAGCAAATGTGCAAATGGTTGTAAAACAACTAAGTTCATCTGAACCTATATTAAAAGAGTCTATTCATGAAAAGAAATTAGCCATCGTCGGGGCCAGATATGATCTTGACGACGGCGTTGTAACTATTTTGTACTAATTAATAAATTTTGATATTTGAGAATCTTAAACAACTAATAAAAAAACAATGAAAAATTATAAACAGAAAATATTTCTCGTGTTATTTATTTGTTTGGCAATCGTACCCTTCTTACAATTGAAAGCGCAGGATAAGCCGATAGATAAAATTACGCCCGTTACAATACACCGTTCACAAGTAATGAATATTACATCTAAAATAAACGGTGTAACCTACCCGATATTTATCGCACTACCCGGGAGTTATTTCACAACCGAAAAGACTTATCCGGTTGTTTACATACTGGATGCATATTCATCGTTTGGAATTATGGTTCAGATGGCGAGACTGCTTGCTTTCGATAAAGAACTTCCGGAAGTAATAATTGTTGGAATATCATCGGAGGGCGGTTCTAAAGAATTTAATTATGGACGCGCTAGAGATTTTACGCCCACGCAAATTTTACCCGAAAAATTACCGGAAGAATTTAGATCAACATTTCCAATTTCGGGCGGTGCCGATAAATTTTTAGGTTTCATTAAAGATGAGCTGATACCTTATGTTGAATCGAATTATAGATTTAGTCCCGGCGATAGAACTTTAGAGGGGCACTCATTAGGCGGACTATTTGTTTTTTATTCATTGTTTAAAGAACCGGGATTATTTAAAAGGTATATCGCAATTAGTCCGGCTTTATTATGGAACGATGGTTTATTACTAAAAGATGAAGAAAAATTTTCGAAAGATCATAAATCATTAGAATCAATTATTTATACAGCCGTTGGTTCTCTCGAAAGCGAATTTTTTAAAAAACCCTGGGAACAACTTATCGGCAATTTGAAATCACGGCAATACAACGGAATGAAATTAAAAGCCGAGATTGCAGAGGGAGAAACCCACTATACGATAATTCCATATATTGTTACTCACGGGTTGAAATCAGTTTTTTCTGAAGGATTAAAGTGATCAGCAACTTTTTTTTGATTTATAAATAAAATTGAAATGGAGAAAAATGTTTAACAACATACAACCGATTGTATTATTTGGTTACGCCGCATCGGTTATAATTGCCGTCTCGTTAACAATGAGTTCAATCGTAAAATTAAGGACAGTAAATCTATTTGGGGCGATGTTGTTTTCCAGTTACGGACTTATAATAAAGGCTTATCCGGTTTTTCTACTTAATGGATTTATTACTCTCGTTGATGTTTATTATCTGCTTCAAATATTCAGCGAGAAAGAATATTTCCGCATTTTGGAAGTAGGGGTAAATACCGATTACCTTAAATATTTTTTGAAATTTCATGAAAAAGAAATAACAAAGTTTATTCCCAATTTTAAATTTGAACCAAACGACAAGCATCATGTAATGTTTGTGTTACGGGACACTGTTCCGGCGGGATTAGTCTGTTCTGAATATCTTGATGATGACTGCATCTATATGAAATTGGATTATGCCATTCCCGGCTACAGAGATTTTAAAATGGGTAAATATGTATTCGAGGAAATACTTAAAAAGAAAAAAATAAAAAAGATTTACAGCGATCCCGGCAACAAGAAACATGAACAATATTTGAAACGAATGGGTTTTGTTAAATCGAGCTTAGATGCAAAACCGGTTTATTGCCTGGATATTATATCATAAAATAAATTTTAAGAATGACGAAGAAGAAAATTTTATTTGAAGCGTGTGTTGATTCATTAGAGTCATCAATCGCGGCACAAGAAGGAGGCGCAGACAGATTAGAGTTGTGTGCCGATCTTCTAGAAGGAGGAATCACTCCATTGGCAGGAACAATTGATCTGGTCTGCAGAAAATTAAATATTCCAATAATGGTAATGATTCGTCCGCGCGGCGGGGATTTTTGTTATTCCAATTATGAATTTGAAGAAATGAAACGAAATATTGAACTGGTAAAACAATACAATATTTCAGGAATAGTATTTGGAATTCTAAATGAAGATGGAACAATTGATAAAGAAAGAACAAAAGAGCTGATTCAATTATCACGACCTCTAAAAATAACTTTCCACCGCGCATTTGACATAACACGCGATCCGTTTGAAGCTTTGAACGATCTGATTAATTTACACGTGGATAGAGTTTTAACTTCAGGACAAGAGATCTCTGCTTATAAGGGAATGAAGTTAATAGAAGAGTTAGTGATGAAAGGCAAAGACAAAATTATAATTATGCCAGGTGGGGGAATTAACGAAAACAATGCCGCTGAAATTGTCAAGCGCAGCAATGTAAAAGAGATTCACGGTTCCGCCAGTGCAAGAAAAGAAAATGGTATGATGACAACATCAGCAGAACGAATTCGTAAAATTAAGGAAGCGATTAATGATTGATCAAATTGAAATACTTTTTGAAGACAAAGATGTTATAGCTGTTAATAAACCGGAAGGACTTGCTTCAATAGCTGAAAACGACATAATGATTGAATCTCTCCACTCACTTCTAGAGAAAAAGTACGAACAAAGACTTTTTGTAGTTCACCGGCTGGATAAAGAAGTAAGCGGAGTAATTCTGTTCGCAAAAAACTCAGAAACTCATAAATATTTAAATGATCAATTCGCCGAGAGAAAGGTTAAAAAATATTATTCCGCATTGGTTCACGGGATTATAAAAGAAAATGACGGAGTGATAAAAAAACCAATTCGCGAGTTTGGATCCGGAAGAATGGGTATTGATGACCGGAAAGGAAAACCGAGCGAAACAAAATTCCATGTTGTTCAAAGATTCAGTGGTTATACATTGTTAGAATTAAATCCGTCAACAGGCCGCCGGCATCAACTGCGCGTGCATTTATATAGTATTGGTTTTCCGATAGTAGGCGATTTACGCTACGGCGATAAAATAATCCAAGAAAAATATTCACGGATAATGCTTCACGCAAAAAATCTGAAATTTCAATTACCGGACAAGAAAAGTATTTTAATCGAAGCACCACATAGCAAATCTTTTCTTGAATTATTAAAACAAATATCTTAATACAATTAATTCAAACGGAGTTTTATATAATGAATAATTTAACCAGTGAATTAAATTCTGTTATTGAATCTGCAGAAAAAAAACTAAGAAACATAACCGAACAACAAAGCTCAAAAAAACCTTCACCGGAAAAATGGTCTTCGAAAGAAATCTTGGGTCACCTGATTGATTCTTCAGTTAATAACATGATCAGGTTTGTCAAAGGTCAATTCAAAAACGATTTAGTATTCTGCGGTTACGATCAGAATAAATGGGTTGAAGCGCAGAATTATCAAAGCGCTGAATGGTATTTTCTAATTGATTTATGGAAGATGAATAATTTGCAGATTGTTCGTCTAATCAAATTAATTCCAAATGATGTATTAAAAAGATCAACAACAAATCACAATTACGATCAGATTGCCTGGAAAGAGTTATCTAAAAATGAATCCGCAACCTTAGAATATTTGATTGAGGATTACATCGGTCATATGAAACATCATTTAAATAGAATTTTCAGTTAGTAAAGTTGGAGATAGAATAAACCGGTAATTGCCAGAAAAGATTCTGCGGAGAAATAAAATGAAATCATTAAAAGAAATATCAAACGAACATTTAAATTGGATTCAGCCAAAAGCAACTCAACAATTATTTGAGCTGCGCATCAAAGATGATTTATTCGGCACATTATTGTTTCCCAAATCGGTTGGATCACTTGCAGAAGCGGAAACTTTTAACGGAAAGTGGACATTCAAACGTGTTGGATTTTTTACAACTCGAATTACAATTAGAAATACAGGCGAAGAAAACGATATCGCAGTTTTCAAACCGAATCTAATGGCATCAAGCGGGATACTAGAATTTAATAATGGAAAAAAATATCAATGGCAGTCATCAAATTTTTGGGCAACTAAGTTTGAGTTCAAAGAGCCCGACGGTGAATCTGTTGTTGTTTTCCGTTCTGGAGTTGAAGAGCCAAAATTAAAAGATTGGTTCAAAACACAAGCACGCGTTGAATTTCCGGATCACAAAAAGAATCTTGAAGAACTGTCAATATTAGTTTTACTTGGCTGGTATCTAATAATTGTTCTTCAGATGGATTCTTCTGCAGGAGCTGTAGTAGCCGCAACATCATAAAATTGTAAACTCCAACTTGTTCAAAAGCCGGATTTATTTACAATTTATTTTTTGATCAGTTCATCATAAACTTTTTCGAGAGCTATTCTTAACATCCCAGCAACTCGTTCTTTCCATCCATCGGTTCCGGGGATGTCAGTTGATAATGAAATTTCAAGCCTGCTTTTTCCTTTCTTTATTTGATCTGATACAAAATTGATCAGAACAGAAAGAAGATCTTTCATTGCAACAACGTCACTTAACGAACCCGTAACCAGATCGTTTGCTGCACCGTGACCGAAAATGAAAAGTGTATCTTTTGAATAATATTTAATAACCTTTTCGAGAGTCTCAATCCAGCTTGCCACGGAACCACCGCCATTAGCATCTATGTATGGGTAAGTTTTGTTGAAAACAAGATCACCAGCATGTGCAATGTTGGCTTTTTCAAAATGAATAACCGCATCGCCTCCCGTGTGAGCGGGTCCAAAATATTTTGCCACAACTGTTTCCCTGCCAATCTTTTGTTTCCACTCATCAACAAAAGTTGTGTCGGCATAAACCTGCTGGGTGCCGGGATTGCTACCGTAACTTTTTTTCTGAAGAGCTACACAGTTTTCATGAGCGATCATTTTTTTCGCAAAATCTTTTATATAAACATTTCCGCCGGTATGGTCCGCATGGTGATGGGTATTGAAAAACAGATCGATCTTGCGCATTGTTTTCTTTTGAAGTTCAGTAATAAATTTATTTACTGTTTCCGGGAATTGAGAATCAATTACAACAACAGCATCTTTAGTAGCATACCAGCCGATAGTGCCGCCGCGCTCAATATAAATTCCAAAATTGTCACGAATAGTTATAAGTCCCAAAGTTTTTTCCTGCACACCATAAAAAAATTTATTTCCTTGAATCAGAACACCTCCGGCTATAAGCGCCCCGGTTTTTAGAAACTCTTTGCGTGTGAATTTCATAATATTTCCTTTCAATTAATTTTGTTATGTGAAATATCTTTTTTTAATTTACAACGCAGAGGTATAACAAAGCAAGTTATAAATAAACATGTTGCCGAATATTTATGGAATTACAGCAATATCTTGCAAGAATAGGAATAGCAAAAATAAAATTGCCATCTCCTGTTTTTTTGATGGAACTTCAAAATCAGCATCTGCTTTCAATTCCATTTGAAGATTTGGATATTCCCGAAAGAGATAGAATAATTTTAGACATTGAACGGATCTACAAAAAAATTATACCTACTAAACGCGGTGGTTTTTGTTATGAATTGAATGGATTGTTTTATTGGCTACTGACCAAGCTTGGTTACAAAGTTGATATGTTATCAGCAAGAGTTTATAACAATTCAAAAAAAGAACTTGGCCCTGAGTTCGACCACATGACATTGCTAGTTCATCTTGATAAAAATTTTTTAGTTGATGTCGGCTTCGGAGATTCATTCCGAAAACCTATCAAATTTCCTAACGGTAAAGTTGAAGATATAAGCGGACAATACAGAATAGTTTTTGTAAAAGATAATTATGAACTGCAACGTAAGGACAATAAAAGATGGGAGCTTCAATACACTTTTAATTTAACACCAAGAAAATTATACGATTTTAATAAAATGTGTAGCTTTCAACAAGATTCACCAACATCACATTTTAGGACAACGATGAAATGCACAATTGCAACAAGAACAGGAAGGATCACCGTGAGTAATTCTTCTTTAACAATAACCGAAAATGGAAAGAAAACCAAAACGGAAGTAAAAAACACAGATGAATTTTACTTGTTGATAAAAAAATTTTTTCAAATAGAGCTGAGCTGAAATGATATATCAAAAACGAAATGGTGGATGTTTAATCAGCACCGACAAGCGCAAATTAGATTTTAAAATCATTCACAATTTTCTAACAAATTGCTATTGGTCGAGTGGAATAAGTATGAAGCTTGTTAAAAAAGCAGCGAGCAATTCAATTTGTTTCGGCGTTTATCACGAAAAGGAACAAATTGGTTATGCCCGCGTAATCACAGACTTTGTACGCTTCGGTTATCTTGCGGATGTTTTTATAATAGAACAATATCGCGGAAAAGGTTTGTCAAAATGGTTAATGAAAACGATTCTAAGTCATCCTTTGTTAAAAAATATACATGCTTGGATGCTGGCAACAAAAGATGCTCACGGTCTCTACGAAAAATTTGGATTCAAAAAAATTGATGAACCGGAAAGATATATGCGGTTAAAAAAATTTTAGTAATTACTAATATGTTTATTAGATTTTCAAAGGTTAATTTCTGTTACAGGCGTATATGAAAAAAATTATATTATTTCTTTTTATTGTAGTTTCATTATTAGACGCACAAGAGAAAGTGAGGGTAAACCTGGAAGTAATTTCACCAACTCTTGATGACACATCAAAAATTTATATTGCGGGAAATATTGAAAAACTTGGAGGGTGGAATCCTAACAAAATAATGCTTGAATATAAAGGCGCTAAAATCTGGAGCAGACAATTTGAAATAGTAAAAGGAACCCGACTAGAATATAAATTTACAAAAGGAAGCTGGGCAACGGAGGCGCTGGGAAGTGATTCTTCCATTCCTCAAAACTCTGTTCTTGTTGTAAATCAGGATACAACAGTTTCAGCAACTATTTTCAATTGGCGCGATAAATTTAATTTCAAAGTTAAAGGACAAATTACAGGAACCGTTAAGTATCATAAAAATTTTGTTCAACCTGGATTAAAATCACGTGACATTTTTGTTTGGCTCCCGCCGGACTATGAAACTAATTTAAACAAACACTACCCAGTGTTTTATATGCATGACGGACAGAATCTTGTTGATCCGAGAACCTCGAACACATTTATTGATTGGCAAGTTGATGAGGTAGCAGATAGTTTAATCCGTGCTGAAAAAATTGAACCGTTTATTATAGTTGGAATTAATAATACAGATGACCGCGGAACAGAATATAGCAACACACCGCTTGGTAAACGCTATATAAAATTAATTGTAGAAAAAATAAAACCGTTCATTGATAAATCCTATAGAACTTTGCCCGACCCAAAACATACTGCCATAGGCGGTTCATCAATGGGCGGATTAATTTCGATGATCTGCGCATGGGAATTTCCGGACGTATTTTCTAAGGCCGCTTGTTTCTCCCCGGCATTCATGTTCCAAGATTTTGATTATACTAAAGTTATTCAACAAGGGAAATCACCAAAGAAAAATTTGCTAATATATATTGATAACGGCGGCAAAGGGTTGGAAACAATGCTTCAACCCGGAGTTGATAGAATGGTGGATATCCTAAAGAGTAAAGGCTATAAAGAGGGGGAAGATCTGTTTATTTTTATTGACAAAAATGCCGAACACAATGAAGCCGCATGGTCAAAGCGTGTTTGGAAGCCAATGGAAATATTTTTTGGTATTCACAAATGAAAATTCTTGTCGGTTCAAAAAATCCGGTAAAAATATCTTCCGTTGAAGAAGCATTGAAAAATTATTTTGATAATATCGAAGTAATTGGAATTGAAGTTGAATCAGGTGTTTCCGTTCAGCCAATTAACGACGAAACATATGCAGGAGCCCAGAACCGTGCATTGAGATTGAAAGAGCTTAACAAGTTGCAGAATCTTGGTGCTGAATTATTCGTTGGAATTGAAGGCGGAATTACAAAACAATTCGGCAAATGGTTCGCATTCGGATGTATGTGTATTTTAGATGACGATGAAAAAATAGGTTTTGGAACGTCGCCACATTTTGAGCTTCCTCAAACAGTTGTTGATAAACTTTTAAAGGGAATCGAACTTGGAGATGTTATGGATGAAATTATGAATCAGCAAAACACAAAGCATAAACATGGTGCAATTGGATTTTTTACAAAAGGCGTTATGAATAGAAAAGAACTTTATATTGAAGGATTAAAAGTAGCAGTGATTCCTTTTTTGCATAAAAAAATGTTTTTTAAATAGATCTTGCTATTGTTCCTAATCTATACATACAGATTAGCAGTATGATCACTAAGGAGAGAAATATGACTTTATCCATATATCAAGTTGATGCATTCACAACAAGGCTATTTGGCGGTAACCCCGCGGCAGTTGTCCCTTTAGAAAAATGGCTAGACGATACAACGCTTCAAAACATTGCGGCAGAAAATAATTTATCCGAGACAGCCTTTTTTGTAAAAGAGGGAGAGTTTTATAAAATTAGATGGATGACTCCGGCAAATGAAGTTCCTTTGTGCGGGCACGCTACACTTGCCTCTGCATTTGTAATTTTTAATTTTATTGAGAAAGGTTCAAACAAAGTAAAATTTATGTCGAAGAGCGGAGAATTAATTGTAGAAAAAAAAGTTGATATACTTACACTCGACTTCCCTTCTCATAAGCCGAAGCATATTGAAATTACCGACACAATTAAAAATTGTTTTGATAAAGAACCGCTCGAAGTTTTACAAAACGGATTTTACATTCTCGCAGTTTTTGATTCCGAAGATTACATCAGAAACTTTCAGCCCAATTTTGAACTGATAAAACAAATTCATCCGCATGCGGTTGTTATTTCGTCGAGAGGAAATGAAGCAGATTTTGTCTCTCGAATGTTTGCACCGAATGAAGGCATTAACGAAGATCCCGTTACGGGTTCATCACATACTGTTCTTATTCCATATTGGTCCGAAAAATTGGGTAAGAAAAATTTTCGTGCACTTCAAGTATCTAAAAGAGAAGGAGAGCTTTTTTGTGAAGACCTTGGAAAACGGGTAAAAATTTCGGGTAAAGCTGTGCTGTATTCCACAGGAAGCATATTTTTGAGTTTATAATTCAGATTTTTTCCTGCATATTAGTTCTGGAAATTGGGGATTTTTAATGTTAAATAGTTTATCTCTCAAATTAATTGTGTTGAAAATAGTCTATATGAAAATTTTTCGTAGTCTATTAGTTTTTACAGTGTTGTTCTCCGCTGTCTCATGTGATGCACCAAAACTTAATCCATTGGATCCTAATAATCCTAATTCCAAGCTTGGAGAGTTGAATGGTTTTGTAAAAACACAACCCACTCCTCAGCAAGCAATAGCAGGAGTAAAAGTTGCCTGGAAAAGTGATAATAGAACTCTCGAAACTGATGCGAACGGATTTTATAAATTAGAAAATTTACCAATGGTTGATGGGTTTCTTTATTTCGAAAAAGTGGGTTATAGTAAAGATTCGATAAGAATCAATTGGCAAAATCGGAAAAGTATTGACCTTGGAACCAAAGCACTTAATGCTATTCCTAAGCTGGATAATTTGTTAATCTACACAGGTGTTGAAAACCGATATCAAGATGACCAGAAATATACATTGTTCGTTCAAGCATCAATATCAGACGTTGAAAACGACATAGACAGTGTTTTTGTGAGTTGTACAGCAATAAATTTTAATCAACAATTAAAATATAATTCTCAAACACGCGTTTATGAGCTTAGCTATCCATACGGAAGCAAGAACAGCGTTCCTTCAATTGATGATGCAATAGGTAAAAATTTTGAAATAATTGTTAAAGATAAAGTAGGTAAAAATTTTTCTGTCGGATCTTCATCTATAAAAAGAATCATCAAACAAGAAATTTTATTTGAATTACCCGCTAACGGTATAACGGTTGGTTCTAAACCAGTTCTCAAATGGAACAGATTTTTACCGGGATTTAATTTTAAATATTGGGTTCAAATTTATACGGACGACATAGTTCAGAAATTGATGTGGGATAAACCGAATATCTCTAAAGATGATATTGAACTTGTAACTGAGATTAATTTACCTCCTGGAAATTACTTCTGGGTTATTTGGTGTACTGATGATTTTCAGAACAGGGCAAGATCCAAACCGGCAACTTTTACTGTTCAATAAAAAAATATTTTAGGCCGATGACAACTTTCTTTACAAATAATATTAATCATATTAAAAATTTATCAAAGGATGAATTCGAATCTCTTTATGAGTTCAGTCAGATTCTAAATTCAGCAACCAAACAGGAATTATTGATTGAAGATGCAATTGATATTGTAATTAATATTATTAATGCCGAACGAGGATTATTTGTAAAGTATGACGAAGCGAACAACAATTTTTCTATTATTACAGCAAGAAAAATATCTAATGAGAGCATTACTGACCTTCACGAATTCTCTTCCGGCATATTGCAAAAAGTTATAAAGGAAAAGAAACCGCTTCTTTACCACGATGTAATGAGTGATCCGCACCTTTCGCAATTTGAAAGTGTGCAAATTCAACGGATCAAATCAGTAATTGGTGTTCCAATTATCCGCGATGAAAAAGTATGGGGCGTAATTATAGCAGACAGTCAGCTTGACCGCCGTGAATTTACAGAAGAAAATCTTTTATTCTTAAGTTTCTTCTCAAATTTGGTTTCTCTTGCTTTAGATCGGATAATAAAATTAGAAGAATTAGAAAAAGAAAATCAAATACTGATAAATCGTCTCCAGTTAACAGAAGAAATTCCTGAAATGATCGGCCATAGTTCTGCAGTGAGAAACTTAACACATCTGATTCACAAAGTTGCATTGACGGATGCGACAGTACTTATCATTGGGGAAAGCGGGACAGGAAAGGAAATTGCAGCAAAGGCAATTCACGAATTGAGCACGAGAAAAGAAAAACCGTTTCTGGCACAATTCTGCGGTTCTATTCCAGATAATCTTCTTGAGAGCGAATTATTCGGATATAAAAAGGGTGCTTTCACAGGTGCGAATAATGATAAACAGGGATTACTTGAAGCCGCAGACGGGGGAACATTTTTTTTAGATGAGATAGCCGATATTTCCACGGCTCTTCAAGCAAAATTATTACGCGTTTTAGAAAACAGGGAAATTATTCGGCTTGGTGATGTTAAAGTAAGAAAAATTGATGCAAGGATAATTACAGCCACAAACAAAGATTTACAATCGTTGGTAAAAGAAGGGACATTTCGCGAAGATTTATTTTATAGATTAAATGTTTTTCCAATACGCATTCCCCCTTTGCGTGAAAGAAAAACCGATATCCCGCTGCTCACAAGTCATTTTATTAAAAAAATTGGGAAGAAGGATATTACGATAGACTCTGCAGCGATAAAAAAATTGGAAGGTTATTACTGGCCGGGGAACATTCGGCAGCTAATAAATGTAATTCAACGTGCACTTATTCTTTGTGATGGGAATAAATTACATGCGGAACATATAATACTTGAAGATGCGGCAGTCACGGAAAATTTTCAAGGCACCTTACAAGAATTTGAAATGCTGCTCTTGAAAAAACGCCTGGAAGAATTAAACGGCAACAGAACACTTACAGCCAAGTCCCTTGATGTTTCAGTAAGATGGATACAACTCAAATTGAAAGAAATGGGGGAACAATAGAATGTCCGCACTCTCTACGGAAATATTATTTGAGAAGTTTCAAATTATTGAGGTGTTAAAGAAAGACGAGCATGCGGCAGTATTTCTGGCTAACCACATTTATCTTAATAAAAAAATTATACTCAAAGTTTTAAACACACAAAAAATTCACGATCCGTCACTTGTGGATAGATTTAAACGTGAAGCCAAAATATTAGCAAAGCTCGATCATCCGAACATTATTAAAGTACTTGATTTTGGATTGAGTAAAGAATTTTTCTATATCTCTTTTGAATATATCGAAGGTGAATCACTTCGAAATGTTTTTAAAACGAAAACTCTTACTCAAGAGCAAAAAGAACATTTGATGATTCAGCTTCTAAAAGGACTGGATTATGCACACGCTAATCAGATTATACACCGAGATATAAAACCCGAAAATATTTTTATTGATAAAAATCTAAATGTAAAATTGGGTGATTTTGGCCTTGCGCTTTCAGCAGAAGATAATTATGTAACCAATCCATATTCAATTGTGGGCACTCCAAGTTATATGAGCCCGGAACAAATACGCGGCTCAAAACTTACAGCACAAAGCGATCTATTTTCTTTGGGGGTTGTTCTTACGGAATTGTTTACAGGTCAAAACCCATTTTTAAAAGAGAATATTAGTCTTACTCTCAATGAAATTAACAGTTATGATGAAACAGATCTTGAAGGGAAATTATTAAGTGTCCCGGAAAATATAAAAGAGATTCTTCTTGTTCTGCTTAAGAAAAATATAAATCAGCGGTATGAATCAGCCGGAGAGATTCTAGAAGAGTTAAATGTACAAGTAGATCAACAAACGATAGTTGTTAACAATATAGATTCTGAAGGAAGAAAATCCAAGCTGGCATGGATATTTCTTTCAGTAATTGCTCTTGCTATAATCGTGATAGTTATATTTCCCATAATAGAAAAACAAAACCCCAATCAAATTCCATTAGGTAAAGATTCGACACAATTGAAAAATGATTCTGCAAATCAAAATAATATTTCAAGTTTGCAAAAGAATCAAACGAAAGATCAGGTAGATTTAAATAATATTTCCAAACCGCTTGTAGAGAACAATAAAAAGGATTCATTGCAAAATCAAAAAACAAATTCAGTTTTACCCCTCAGTAATTCAATAGGTGCCGGTTCTTTAGATATTAAAACATTTCCAGCCAACGTTGAAGTCTTCATTAACGGGGAGAGTTATGATCATACACCGTTTAAGAGAGTTATTCCAATGAAGACAGGAGAATATACAATTAAGTTTACACACTCTAACTATCCCCCTTTTTATAAAACTGTAAAGGTAGAAGTTGATAGTATAACGAAGGTCTATGTTAATCTCGAAACAGAAACTTTGGGATTTATTAATTGCGTTGTTTATCCACCAGTTGGCGACATTTATATTAACGGAAATTATAAAGAACGATTACCAATGAAATCAATAGATTTTATAAAAGTTGCGCCAGGTCAAATTACATTGACAATTAAAAATTCTAGCTTTCAGGATATTGATACATCGTTTACTATTAAAGCAAAAGATACGTTAAGAATTCCATTTAGATTTAGAAATAAATAATTTTATATAAGATGAAAAAATTATTGACTATATCGTTTTTACTGTTACTTTTAAGTACTGTTCAAGCTCAATTAAGTTGGAAAATTGCTGGAACTATGCCGTTCCCGGTATATGGTGGTCAAGTAGTTTATGATTTAACATCTACAAGTAACAAGATCTATATACTTGGCGGTTATTCAGAATCACTTCAACGAGAAGTAGATTGGATTCAGGAATACGATGTATTTCAGAATTCATGGCACATAGTAGGCAACATGAAACAAATTAGAAAAGATTTTGTTGCTGATATTTGGAAAAACAATATTATGTATTACGGAGGTGTTGTAGAAGCCTCTACCGATAAATATACAATCGAATCATGGGATTTTAAACTTACAACATCACCCGCAATTAGCTTTGACCAAAAATCGAATTTTGGTAGATCATTATCTACAGGTCATATTATTGGCGATAAATTTTATATTATTGGCGGAGACTCATTAAATGCAGGCGGTTCTTCGGAGTTTCCCTACATAGTTGAATATAATTTAGCCGCAAAAAAAGATACCGGGATTGCAAAATTTAATTCTTCAAAAGATAAACCACGGCAACACATGTCATTTATAGTAGGCGATAACATTTATATCTTTGGCGGAGTTTTTAACGGAGTAAACAGGACAATAAGAAAATTTAATATACCAACAAAAACATTTTCAGATCCAACTCAGAAATTAATTGAAGCAAGAGCAGGTGGAGCGGCGGTTTATAATCCGATTAGCCAGAAAGGGTTTATAATAGGCGGATATAATGAAACTAATGTTGCCCTTAACTCCGTTGAAGAAGTTACTATTTTACCCGACGGATCCTTAAACATAGTTTCTTCAACACCATTAAATTATTCGAGAACAAATTTAATGGCAGTAAATTATAAAGGAACTGTGGCTGTATTTGGCGGAAAGGATGCAAGCGGTAAAGTTGTTCCTTATGTAGAAATTTCAGAGAGCACTACCGATGTTGCATCAAATTCATCCGTACCTAATGAATTCCGGCTTAATCAAAATTATCCAAATCCATTTAACCCCGTGACAATTATAAGTTATCAAATAGAAAAGGGAAGTTTTGTTACATTAAAGATTTATGATACAATTGGCAGGGAAATTGAAACTCTTGTAAATGAATATAAAGAACCTGGAGTTTATAATTCTCAATTCTCGATATTAAACTCACAATTACCTTCGGGAATATATTTTTACCGTTTAACGGCGGGTAGTTATTCCTCAACTAAAAAAATGCTACTTCTTAAATGATGAAAAGAAAATTACTTATTATAATCCTATTAATTGGGACATCATATACTTTCGCACAGGAAGTATCGTATCAAAAAGTTAAACAGTTATATGAGAATTTTAAATATGAAGATGTAATAAAACTTTCCGATCAGTTATTGCAACAGGGAGGATTAACTGATTCATTATCAATAGATATTTATTTAATGCGGGCAAACATATTTTATCAAAATGGCGATGAATTATCAATCAAGAAAAGTTTTGAAAATATTTTAATTATTAAAAAAAATTACACACCTGATCCATCGAACATTTCACCTAAATTAATAACAATCTTTAACGAGGTTAAGACTGAATATTTGCGTAATCATCCCGATATAGTACAATCACAAGATTCAACACGTATGAAGCCCGAGATGAAAATTATAGATCCAAGTGTAATGAAAAACGCAATCGCGCAGAATGTATTAATTCCCGGACTTGGACAATTTTATATTGGAAACAATACCAAAGGATGGTTCACAACATCTGTTTCAACTTTAAGTTTAGGAGTTATGATTTATTCAATTTTAAATACGAATACGAAAGAAGATGCCTATTTGAAAGAAACGGATAAGCTATTAATTCAACAGAAATACGATGATTATAACAAATCTTATAAACTTAGAAATGTAATGATTATTTCCTATGCTGTTGTTTGGCTTTACAGCCAGATTGATTTACTATTTTTCTCTAATGGTGGGAAGGATTTCAAAGACAAACTTTCCAACACAAATTATTTTAATATCATACCCGCGCAGTTAAGCGAATTACAAATAAATTTTAGAGTTCGGTTATAGTGATTTTATAAGGCATAATTTTCGCCTACGGCGAATATTATGCGCACCCCATAGTTTTTAGACCTATTCTACTGTGAATATTGATCATAAACCTGTAAAAAAAACTCAAAAACAGCAAAATTTAGTTGTTCAATAAACAGATAATTCAAAATCAGCCAGTATTATCTTGGCATTCAACTTGAGTCTATTTAGGCACACACACAATAAGGCTCCGTCCTTAAGATTGGCGAAGGGTAAAAGTTTTAAAAGGCGTCCTTCGCCTTTCCTTTTTTAAATCACATAAATTATTCTAAAGTGTGGGCTTGTTAATTCTAGTTACACAAATAATTTTTGGGAAAACTAATTCCCAGGAAATCATTGGAATTATTTTATCATTTGCTTAAGCCGTTATTTTTCTAATACCCAATGGTTAAGAAGAGAGATTTAGAAATTTGACTAAGAATCTAATATTGTCTGTACCGTAAATTAGTTTTCTATTAAAGTTAGAATTCATATATTGACTACCCAAAATGAGTTTTAATAACATAAAAAGTCTATGGATTTTAAATCTGATAAGATTGGCGAAATTGCAGTAGTACATGTTTATTTAAATAGGGCTACTCTAGCTAAAGCTGTAAAGTTTAAAGAATTTGTTAGTGAAATGATTACTGAGGGCGCTACTAAAATTATTGTTGATTTAAGCGTATGCGAGTATGTTGACTCAACCTTTTTGGGCGCAATGGTTGCTTTACTCAAGAAAGTTAATTCTATTAATGGCGATTTACGTCTAGTATATAATAAGGAAATGCCTTCGTTAGTTTTTGTTTTAACACGAATGGATAAAGTATTCAAAGTTTTTCCGATGCTGGACGAGGCAATAGATAGTTTTGAAGGCGGGAAACCAAAATTAACCTGGAAATAATTTTATTAATCAATAGAAACTATTTTATAAACTCGATCATTTGCACGAACCAATTCCTCACATTCAAAAGTTAAATCATTTCCCTTATTAACGGAATTTAACTCAATCTCATCCAGAATAATTTTGTTAAGTGTTAATTCTACAAGCCCGGTAGTACTTCCCATTATATAGATCGAGTCCCCGATTGAAAGCGAATCGGCCTCTAACCTTACAAAAGCAATCTTACTTTTTTTATAATAGTTTAATACTCTGCCGACATATATTTTTTTTGTTGTAGCAATGCTTCCAAATGTTTTAGTATAGCTTTCCGAACCGGGCTGGCCGAAATAAAAACCAGGAGAGAATCCACGGTTATAAACTTTCTTCAATTCCTCCAGATATTCTTGTTTGAGTTGTTGTGTTAGTGTTCCATCAAAATAACTATCTATAGCTTTGCGGTATGTTGAAACAGATTTTGCAATATACTCAGGAGCCCGTTTCCGTCCCTCTATCTTAAAAGCATCAATACCCGCCTCTATGAGTTTATCAATAAAATCTATGGTGCATAAATCTTTTTGAGATAAAACATAATCCTCACCAAGCGTTAAAGAAAATTTTTCATCTATATCTTTAATTTCATATTCCCTTCTGCAAGGCTGAAGGCATTCGCCCCGATTAGCGCTTTTACCAAAAACTTCATGGCTCATAAAACATCTTCCGCTGACAGCAATACACATTGCACCGTGGACAAAGGCTTCGATTTCAATATTCGTTTTACTTTTGATTTCCTTGATTTTATCAAGGGTGCATTCGCGGGCCAGAACTATCCGTTTTGCACCAAGCCGCTCATAAAATGCTACTGCAGACAAATTGGAAACCGAGGCTTGTGTACTTATACAGAAAGGTATTTCATAATCAATACATTTTTGAATTATAGACGCATCCCAGCAGATAATCATTTCTACTCCAGCCTTTTTAGCTGCTGGAATAATTTTTTCAAGTTCTTCCAGTTCATTCTCAAAAACTATTGTGTTGAGAGTAAGATGTGCTTTTACATTTTTCTCGTTGCAAAACTCAACAATCTTTGGAAGTTCAGAGAGATCAAAATTATTAGCGGCGGCCCTCATGCTTAGATTTTTCAATCCGAAATAAATTGAATCAGCACCGCTGCTGATCGCAACATTTAGCATACCCCAATCACCAGCAGGGGCAAGGAGTTCAGGCTTTTTAATTTTTTCTTTTTCCATACAACACAATAATAATAAAAGTTGTGTAATTAATTTTAGGCGAGTTATTTTGCGATGGTGCTTTCTGGAAAAATATGCGAAGAAATTTTATACTAGCCTTGATTGGTATTGGAATTGGCGGAATTGGATTCGGTTTAGTTACTCCGGTTACAATTATCCTACTTGAGCAAAATCATGCCCCAAGCATAATAATCGGATCAACTGCGATGGTCGGATATATAAGTATTATAATTTTTTCTAGATATACCGGAAGACTAATAGACGCATTTGGTGTTAAGACAATTTTAGCTGTCGGACTTTTTATTTGGATGTTAAGTGCATTTGGGCATATGTTCTGGTACATCTACCCACTTCTTTATTTTATAAAAATAATTATGGGAATTGGGGGCACTTTCATTTTTGTTTCAACTGAAGTGATGATTAATGCTTACAGTGACGAAACAAACCGGGGGAAAAATATAGGTCTTTATGTAGTTATTCTTTCCGTTGGAATTGCAGTAGGTACACTTTTAATCTGGACAATCAAACTTGGTAATTGGGTTCCGTTTGTGATCGGTTCATCCATTGTTCTTTTTGTATTTGCTCTTCAAATGATTTTGATGATAGATGTTAACCTTAATGCGGAGAATAAGAAAATTGAAAAAATGCCGCTTACTAAAATGCCGGCGCTAAGTTTGTTTTCGGCGTTTATTTATGGAGTATTCGAATCATCTATTATGGTTGCTCTGCCTTTATACGGATTGCGTAATAATTTTTCTGAAATTGAGGTTTCATATTTTCTTACATCATTTGTGCTGGGAGGAATTATACTCCTTTATTTCATCGGGCACCTTGCCGATAAAATTATGAAGTATAAACTATTATTGTTAATTTCATTTCTTCTGGGATTGCTTTTTATCTTACCAATTACAACGATTGATTTTTTATATCTTGTAATCATATTTTTTTTTATAGGTGGAATAGTCCCGTCATTTTATACGGTTGGTCTTAATTATACTGTTGAAGAAGTTGAAAAGAAATTCATGGCTCAAGCAAACGGTTACTTTACTATGATGTATGGGACGGGAACAATAGCTGGTCCTATATTAGGCACAATATTAATTGATTTGAACAAAGAAAACGGATACTGGATATTTGCTGCGGGTCTTTGTTTCTGCTTTTTCTTTTTGTTCAAATACTATAAAAAGAAGATATCCTATTAAAGCATTCTCTATATTTCCTCGCACGAATTTATTATCTTACAACAAAATTTATTAAGAATAGTTTAATGAAACGAGGAAGCGGTACGACAAAATTATCTGAAAAAGAAAAAAATTTAAAAGATAAAACCGAACAACTTTTTAATGAAACGGTTAGATCTATTAATATAGTCCTGTATTCAACTAACGCCGAAGGCACGGAATATAATTTTATTACAGAAGCCGCCAGAACCTTATTCGGATTTTCACCCGAGGAAATTTATAAGAACAAAACACAAATTTTGCGGTCGATATATCCCGCACACTTTGGTCACTTTAAAAATTTTATTAATAACCTTAATAATGGAATTGAATCAACTATTGAATACCGGATGAAAGATAGATTTGGTAAAGAACATTGGGTTAGGCACTCAGGAATTCCGATTATTAAAAACAATAAAACAATTCGTGTGGTTGGTGCGATTCAAGATATTACAGAGGAGAAACAAATACTGCTAAAACTGGAGGGCTCTGAAGAAAGATTTAGATTATTGATTGACACCGCCGAGGATTTGATTTTTATTCTTAACGGTTTTGGTTATTTCAGTATGGTTAATAAAAACGGTGCGACAGCTCTTGGTTATACCCCGGATGAAATGATAGGCAGGCATTTTCTTGAATTCATTGATAAAGAAGACGAACCGAAAATTGCCGCAGCATTTACCGAAATATTAAACTCAAACGGAATTACAACTTTTGAGGCTATATTCCTGGATAGATTTGATAAAGGAATTACTTTTGAAATAAGCGCAAAACCGATGTTGAGTGACGGAGAGGTCTCCGGTATGTTAAGTATTGGCCGTAACATTACAAATCGTAAGCTTGATGAACAAAAAATAAAGGATCTTAATGCAAAGTTAGTTGAAGCCAACCGGATAATTTCCATTGAACGGGAAAGAGCCAGGCATAAGATTACTGTTCTTGAAGAGGTGAATAAATTAAAGAGTGAATTTATTTCGAATGTGTCACATGAACTTCGGACGCCCCTTGCTTCAATAGTTGGTTTTGCAGAAACAATTTTATCAGATCCCGATCTTCCCAAAGAAACTGTTCGCGAATTCAGTAATATTATTTTGATGGAAGGCAAACGTTTAGGTAAACTAATTAATGATGTACTCGATTTTTCAAAATTGGAAAGCGGCGAAGAAGAATTACAAAAATCTTTAACAAGTATTGTAACTATTATGGAAGATTCCCTCTTGAATTTTGGGGATCAGATTAAAGAAAAAAATATTACACTTTCAAAAGAGTATCCTAAAAACGATTTGCAAATAAATGTTGATAAAGACCGGCTGAAAAAAGTTTTTGGAAATTTAATTTCTAATGCAGTCAAATTCACAAATGCAGGGGGGAGAATTACAATAATAGCTCAAGATTACGTTAAAGAAATTGAAATAGTAATTAGTGATACCGGTGTTGGAATTGCGGAAAAAGATTTACCTAATCTCTTTCAAAAGTTTAGTAAAATTCAACAGTTTGGAACACCACTGGGAGGAGCAGGATTTGGTCTTGTAAGCGTAAAACAAATTATTGATTTGCACAAAGGTTTTATTAAAGTTAGAAGTCAAGTTGATAAAGGAACAACATTTATTATTCGTTTACCAAAGTAGAATTACAGCCGAGGGAAAAATTGGAAAAATTAATTTTTATTATTGACGATGAAGACTCAATTGTGAAAATGCTTACACATTGGGTTAAGAATCAATGGAATTATAAAATAAAAACTTTTACAACTGGAATAGATGCACTAAACTCTTTTTCCGACAACCCCGATTTAGTCCTTCTAGATATAATGCTTCCAGATATAAACGGAAATGAAGTACTTAACAGAATGAAGCAAAAAAATCCGCATATGCCGATAATAATGTTATCAGCTCAGGGAAGTGTAGAAGTCGCGCTTGAATCAATTCGCCTCGGTGCGTTCGATTACTTTCCTAAACCCATAGATAAAAACCGTCTTGAACCGGCAATTAGAAATGCAATAAAAAATTATGATCTTGAACGCGAACTTGAAAAGTTGAAAGAGAATATTGAAAAGGAATTTAGTTTTGATAACATCATCTCAGCAGATAAAAAAATGCAGGAAGCTTTCAAGATGGTATCAAAAGTACTTGATAACGAAATCACTGTATTAATTACAGGTGAAAGCGGAACAGGTAAAGAGCTGGTTGCACGCGCAATACATTATAACGGAAAAAGAAAAACCGCACCATTTGTTGTTGTTAATTGTGCTTCAATACCACGAGAACTTTTGGAGAGTGAATTATTCGGTCATGAAAAAGGCGCTTTTACAGGAGCTCACGTAAGAAAAATTGGAAAGTTCGAACTTGCTAAAGGTGGATCAATATTTCTTGATGAAATTGGTGAAATGGAAATGTCGCTACAAGCAAAAATTCTAAGAGTAATTCAGCAAAAAGAATTTGAGCGTGTTGGCGGAAACGAAGTTATTAAAACAGATGTAAGAATTATATCAGCAACTAATCGTGATCTTAAATTAGCTGTAGATAATAAACAGTTTAGAGAAGATTTATATTATAGACTTAGTTCATTCCCAATACACATTCTACCTTTAAGAGAACGAAAAGGTGACATTGTAATTTTAATTAATCATTTTATAAAAATATTTAATAAAAAGATCGGCAAAGAAATAAAAAATGTAAGCAAAGCTGCTCTTAAAATTATGTACGACTATGATTGGCCTGGTAATGTTAGAGAACTTGAGAACACGATAGAGAGATGTATGATTTTAAGTGACGGAGAGTTTATTGAAGCAGATGTTTTGCCTGCAAATATTACTGGTGCTTTGGGAACGCTGAGTTCAAACACCAACGGAGTTCTCTTTGGAGAAGATAGTCCAATAGTTCCTTTTGAAAAATTAAAGGAAGAAGCTATTAGACATTCATTAAAGGCAACGGAAGGTAACATTGTTGAAGCGGCTCGTAAACTTAAAATAGGCCGGGCTACACTTTACCGCCTGATGGATAAATATAAAATCGAATCACCAAAGAATTGAAATTAAAGGTGTACCATGAGTATAATAGAAGAAATAATTGATGATATTATAGTTGAAATAGTGAATCTTGATAGGGCCACACTTTTAGAAGCTGAAAAACTAAAAAGACAAGTCAATGATAAAATTGACAATGGTTACAGAAAGGTTGTAATTGATCTTACCGCGGTAGAATTTTTAGATTCAACATTTCTAGGGATAATTGTCAACACATTAAAAAAAGTTGCCAAACTCGGCGGAGATCTAAAATTAGTTGGCTTTAAACCTAATGTTCGCTCTATGTTCGAGTTGACAAGATTGTTCAGAGTATTTGAATCATATAGTGAATTGCAAGACGCAATAAAAAGTTTTAATAAATGACAGCATAATTGTCATTCCGATTCCGCTTTAACGGAAGATGAATCTTTAATAATCTAATAATCGTAAATAATTATTTTTGGAAAATAAGTGACACAGGAAAACAATAAATCTACTAGTACTATCTTATTAGTTGAAGACGAATTTAACATTGCAAAACTTTTTACCTTTAATCTAACAAAGGCAGGATTTCGTTGTGAAGTTGCCGGCAATGGAAGAGAAGGCATGGAGCTTGCAGAAAAAATAAAACCGGATCTGATAATAAGCGACGTAATGATGCCCGAGGTAGATGGATATGAGTTTCGAAAACATCTCTTGGAAAATCCCGAGCTCAAACAAATTCCGTTTGTCTTTCTTACCGCCAAAGGAGAGGAGGAAGATATTCTTCAAGGTTTTGATCTTGAAATTGAGGATTACATCATTAAAACATCTAGTCCTAAAGTTGTAATTGCTAAAGTAACCGCAATTTTAAAAAGTCTCGAGAAGGAACGAGTCAAAGTCGTTGATGAAGTACAAAAAGCTGCCGACTCAATGGGCGCTAAAGTTGTTCCGGAAGAATTTCCTCTGTTTGACGGATTTCAAATTAAGCATTGGCATTTACCTTTTAAAAATGTTCCCGGTGGAGATTTTATTGATTACTTCAAGATGGACGATGATCATATAGCAATAATTTTAGGTGATGTTATGGGTAAACGATGGGGCGCATGGTATTTTGCAGTCGCCTATGCCGGTTATGTGCGTAGTGCAGCACGCTTTGTTCTTGAATCATCAAAAGATTATCAACCAAGTCACATACTCCACAAAGTAAATGAGTCTGTTTTTAAAGATGAAAGAATTTCAGAAGTTTTTATAACTCTCTCGGTTATTATTCTTGATAAAAAAAATAAAATTGCACGCTACTCAGGAGCCGGAGACCTTCCGCTGATATATAAATCAAAAACTCTTGAGAAAATAATTTCTAAAGGTGTTCTTCTTGGATTTAGTAAATCGGGAGAATATGAAGATATTGAATTGAAACTAGATAGCGGAGATGAATTATTTTTAGTTACAGACGGGATTACTGAATCTCGGAATAAAGCGGGGGAATTATATTCGGAAGATAATTTGATGAAGTTTTTAGAAGAATTAAACCCTAACGAAGACTCACTGGCCCAGTTGCAAAAAGAGATTTATGATTATACCAGCGGAGAGATGGATGATGATATAAGTGTAATAGCAGTTAAGGTACTATAATATTTTCTTGTTCTTTTGTAATGGTTGTTTCTATATCTAAATAAATAACTCACCGATTTTTTTTCTTAAATATTCGAAATATTCTTTTGTAATAGTTACTTGTTTATAAATATCAATTACATCGTCCTTAGTAATTTTTATGAAATCTTCTTCGCGCGGAGCAATAATCAAACCACCCATATCAATCGTGGCCGGACTAATCAGCAGTTTGTTATCGTCTTCAGCAAAAAACTGTTTTGGCCTGTGCTTGCTTCGGGGAAAGAAAATTAAGCGCCAAATATTTTCTTGATAACTCACCAGCATGTTTATTAGAGGTTCTTCGCGAGGGGGAGATATTTTTTTAAGTGCATTGATTAAAGTTTTGAAGATATAAAGTAATTCGCCCTTATCTCTGGATTCAAACGAAATAAAGTAACGCAAATGTTCTTCGAAAAAGCGGACTTCAATTTTTCCATTTCGTAGAACTTCTTTAGAAAATTTATTTATCATTTTATCGAATTCAGCTTCGACAGGGATTGTGTTTTTTGTTATTGCCTGAAAATGCATGTGGTCCGGTGCGGAAGAACCACATTTTGGCCCGTTATAGAAAACGGAATAGTGCTTGCCTAGATCACGGGAAAGAGTAAGCATCTCTGCAAAATTACCGATCAGGAGTTGCGGCGAATGGTTTTTTTTTGAAATAGTAAAATGTTCCGGGAAGATGGGGTATGGATTTGCAAGAATAACAAAATGTTTATTGTAAACTAAAGCAGCCTGCTCTTGCGGTAAATTATCTAGACATAAAAAACATTTTCGCGATTTAATTGCATAATCACTTACATCTGCAGAAGATGATTTTATTCTTGCCGGGTTAAACTGAATCCTAACTTCGAAACCGTCAAATTCAAATATTCGGATTTTTGCGGCAGAAAGATTTTGATAATTCTCTTTTAATAATTGCCAAGATTGTTTTTGGTCTATGAGTAGTTTTTTAGATTGTTCTGCCCACCAATCAGTACCGGAATTCCTATCTGGTTTGTCATTTATGATCATTTAGATGTATTCATATATTGTCCTTAGAATTTAAGTTTATTAAAAGTAAATTATGAAAAATGAATATGACAGTAAATTGAAAGCAAGATGTTATCAAGAAATAAAGCCATTGAATGATATACTACCCCAAGATTTACTGATTGCATTTATTCAGGACATTTAATTTGAACAGGTTAAATTTTTCATTAAAGAATAAATTCTCTGCTTCACTGCAAGAACATCTCGAAAATTGTAAAAAAGACAGTTACAAAGTTTTCTTAAATCAACAAAAGGTTTATAAATGATTAAAATAGCGTAAAAACGAAGGGTTCTGTCAAATTTATTTTTTGAATTGTGATCACAATCGCATCTGAAGGTTGGCTCGTATTTCGAAATTAATTAAATTTACATGTAAGTTTTAGATAATTAATTGAAATTATAGTGAAACATATCAATCTGACATATTTTACAATCTTGTTTATAGCAATATCGTTCATGTCGGTCAGCGCTAGAGCAATATCTATTAATGAAAACATTACGTTAAAAGATCACGTGTCTTCTTTGAGCCGGCATCAGGATTTGAATAACGGAGATATAGTGAAATTCATAGCGCTTGATAAATCAGAAATGTCGTATCATAGTAATAATACTGTTAACTATCAAAGTCTACAAACAAACTTTCAATATCCTAAACAAGACTTATTGTTAAAACAAAGCCTTGTCATCCGGGAAAATCTAAGAAGAACTAGTCTTAGGCTTCTTACTTATCTAAAAAATTAACTCCACCTGTATTTTCACCTAAAGGTTTCCTTTACTCCAACTTAAAAGGTATGTTCAACAAAAAAAGAGGTAGAATTTGCGTACATTAAAAATAGTTTTCATCATCAGTCTGGTTGCTGTAAGTGTTGGGTTTAATCTTAGCGATACTTCTGCCGGCGAGATAAATGGTGCAGCTAAAATAACTGTAAGCAAAGATGCAGAATCCAACATGACATCTGTTAACTTTAACGATATGGGTGTAATGACCGCATCTTGGTACGGTCCGCGCTTTCACGGAAAGTTAACGGCCAACGGCGAACAGTACGATCAAATGGCCCTTACGGCAGCACATAAGTCATTACCATTTGGTACTGTCCTTCAAGTAACAAATTTAAAAAATGGCAAGTCAGTTATTGTAAGAATAAATGATAGGGGTCCATTCGTTGAAGGACGTGATTTAGATTTATCGAAAGGAACAGCTATTGCACTTGGAATGCTCGGCAGAGGTATTGCAAGAGTGAAAGTTGAAGAAGTCGCTCTCAATTCAAACAGATCACCGGTAATATCTCTCAATTAATCTTTAAAGTCCCCGGACTGTCTGGGGACTTTCTATCATACACATATCAAAACTTCTTGACCTTGAAAGAAAAAATATTTAGTTATACGTATTATAAGTTTGTTCTTATTTTAGTAATTTAAAATTCAGAAAGAGAAGGCGGTTTAATAACTAAATAATGTCTCTATAAATAAGGAGTGAAAAATGAAAAAAATCTTTACAACAACTCTATTTTTATTGGTACTCTTTTCTTTATCCACAAAAGCACAATTCAAATTGGGACTTGAGCCTGCTTTGGGTATGAATTTTAATATTCATAACGGTTCTGATCTACCGAAATCCGGATCAGGATTCGGATTAGTGGCTGCTGGACAAGTTCATATGTCTTTCTCAAATTCTATCGGCATGGTTGCTGGATTGGCTTTCTATGATAACCGTAGCGGATCTTATTCTTCGACTGATTCTCAAGGCGGCGTTGCATTCAACCAGGATGTAAGTTCAAGCTTAGCATATTTTCAAATTGAATCTTTGTTTAAGTACACACTTCCATCGGAAATTTATTTTGTCTTTGGTCCTGAACTAGGATTCAATGTTGAGAGTGAATCGGAGGTTGTTACAAAAATAACAACACCGGGATATGTATTCCCTGGCGGAGGAACCTCTCAGACAAACAAAGCGTCCATCAAAGATACCCAGGTTAGATTCGAACTAAAACTTGGTGCTGGATATGAAATTCCGATCACAAAGAAGATGCAGGTTGTTCCTCAATTTACTTTCGGTTACGGTTTAACAAATGTAGTTAAGGATGTTAAATGGAAAATCCTTTCTTTTCAAATTTTATGCGGCGTTAAGTTCGATCTCATCTAAAGATCAAAATTTCTTTTTGTAAACGGCGCCACATACGGCGCCTTTTTTATGCGGTGAGAATTAAGTTTTCGGAAGGAAAATACTAATTGATGTCAACGAATTGTCGCTGGATTGTACTTCTACATTTCCTTTGTGAAGACTTACTATTGATTTAACAACCGACAATCCCAGCCCGACTCCACCCGTCTTTCTCGTCCGTGATTTATCCGCGCGGTAGAATCTATCGAATATTTTTTCAACTTCATCTGTTGGAATTTTTTCCCCTGTGTTTGTGATGCTGATATTTATTTGTCCGCCCAAATCTTTTGCCGAGATAGTTACATCGGTATTCTCATCGCCGAACTTAAATGCATTATCGATAATATTGGATAACGCTTGTTTTATTAAATCTTGATCAAGCTGAATAATAATTTTAGAATTTGAATCAAGAACGAGATCCATATTTTTTTCTTGTCCAAGTAGTCTCATATTTTGAATTATGGAATTTAGAAATGAGGTTAACTCAACATCATGTTTATTTATAGTTATAAGAGCATTATCGCTTTTGGAAATAAAGAATAAGTTATCTACGATTTTGATTAGACGGATCGTTTCTTCGTAATTACTTTTTAATACTTCGATATAACGTTCAGGGGTTTTTTCCGATTTCAGCGTAATCTCAATCTCACCTCGTAAAATGGTAAGCGGAGTCTTTAATTCATGTGCGGCAGAAACAGAAAACTGATTCATAAAATCTATTGAGGTTTTTATTCTTTGAATCATTTCGTTCATTTTATTTACTAATCTTCCATATTCGTCAAAATATTCGCCGCCAGGAATTTTTTCTGATAAATTCTGCGCAGTAATTTCTTCAGTCTTTTTAATTATTGCGTCTATACGTGATAACGACTTTGCTGAAATAAGTGCCCCGCCAATTATTGAGATTATTAGAAAAAGCGGCGCCATCATTATATAAATATCAGTTAGATTATTTAATGTCTGTGCAATATTCTCAATAGGATAAGCAACAATTACGTTAAACCTTTTCGCTTTCATCTGACAAATCCTGATAACATCTTTCGATAATAATTCGTTGTTATAATTAAAGATTAACTCAGAGTTTTTTTTATCGGGAAACGCCAGATGATATTGCCCCAGATTTGCAGATTTGTAAATTAATTTTTGCCCTGTTGAAATTTCAATAAAAGTATTTCTTCTGTTGAATACAACGGCATCATATATAATATCCCAAATTAATTCATCCTCGGTTTTATACTCAGAGCTTGGTTCAAACGTATCAAGATCAAGATGCTTTTCTTCAACAACTCGTAGTATCGCACCCGCCTGTGCTCTTAAATTTTGATCCAAGTTAACATGAGAAATGTGGTAAAGATAAATATAGACACTTACACCGAGTAATATTTCAAGCAGGAGGAAGAGAGAGGAATACCAAATTGTAATTTTGAAACGAGTTGAGGTGAAAAGCAATTTAATATTTTTGAACATAAAATTACTTTATTCTTTTATTATGTATCCAACCCCGCGAACAGTATGAATTAACTGTTTCTTATTGGGCAGGTCTATCTTCGAGCGGAGTTTGTTAATATAAACGTCAATCACATTCGTGCCGCTGTCAAAATGAAAATCGTAAACATGCTCGATCAGCTTCGTACGGGAAACAATTTTATTTTTATTTCTCAGCAGGTATTCTAAAATTGCATATTCTCTAGGGGTCAAAATAATTTCTTCATCGGATCTTGTAACTTTATGTGCAACAAGATCCATTTTTAAATCTAAAACAATAAGTAGATTATCCTTTTGAGTTTCTTTTCTTCTTAATAGAGCCCTTACTCTCGCCGTAAGTTCTTCAAAAGAAAATGGTTTGGTTAAGTAATCATCCGCACCGAAATCTAATCCCTCAACTTTATCTTTAGTACTATCCTTGACGCTAAGAAAAAGTATAGGCGTACTGATTTCGTTTTTTCTTATTTCTTTTACAAATTGAATTCCATTCATCACGGGCATCATTACATCGGAAATGATCATATCATATTCATTACTAGTAACCATTTCCAAACCCTCCTTGCCGTTAGAAGCAAGATCTACTTGATAAAATTCCTCTTCAAGACCTTTCTTTATAAAAGAGGCAACTTTCTTTTCGTCTTCAACAACTAATATTCTCATAAAAGTAAGATAAACAAAAAAGGAGAGTTGTTAAACTCTCCTTTTTTAATCTTCCGCAATTTCAAGAATAATTTTAATGAAAAAATATTCCTTAAAATTACTTCTTAACTTCTTTTTTTACTTCTTTCTTTGCAGTTTTTGGTTCAGCAACTTTCTTTTCTGCTTTTGGAGCAGCAACTTTCTTCACTGCTTTTTTTGCAACTTTTGGTTCAGCAGCTTTTGGCTCAGCTTTCTTTTCTGCTGGTTTAACTGTTTCTGTTTTTGCTTTTGGTGCTACAGCTTTCTTTTGTGGCTGAGCTTGAGCATAAATGCTTGCTGAAAAAGCAACCACGACTAATAATGCTACTAACTTCTTCATTTTGGACTCCTTGTTATAATATGATAGTTTATTATTATTGATTAATTTGTACGCATAAAAGTTAGAGTTCTCGAATTAAGATTGAGTTAAAGAATTATTAAAAAATTTTAATTATCATTTAAATAGTGTAATTAAACGGTTTTAACTTATGACGGTATTTTTTTCGAAAGCTTGTGAACTGGGCATTCAAGCGGTTCTTTTTTTATCAACAAAAGAAAAAAGAATTTATAACGCCGAAGAAGTTTCTAAAGAATTGAAAGTACCGAAGGAATTTGTTTCGAAAGTTATGCAGATATTAACCTCAAGCGGAATCGTTTCTTCTAAGAAAGGAAAGAACGGCGGATTTTATCTTGGCAAAAATCCGGACAGCATTAAACTAATTGATATAGTTGAAGCTATTGACGGGTTGGATGTTTTTAAATCTTGCATTTTAGGATTTCCGGGATGTTCGACAGAAACCCCATGTCCGGTTCATCATCAATGGGGAAAACTGCGTGATGAGGCTTTCAAAATGTTAAGTGAAGAAACTTTAGAAAATGTGAAAGAGAAAACAGTTAATAAAATTGCATCTTTATAATCTGGAAGAAAAATGAGAACGCCGCTTAGAAAAGATGAACAAATACTTTTCGAGACTCGCAAACATTGGTATGTGCTTATTATGCCGTTTTTGTTTGCGCTAATTTAATCTCATTGTCACTCTACTTTTATACTAAACTCGATCCGTTACGTTGGTGGTATTTCACTATTCCATTTATTGCAGTTATATACTTTGTCTTCAAATATTATTCTTGGAAGTTTGATCTTTGGGTGGTTACAAATCACCGCGTCATTGATGAGTTTGGTGTCTTTTCCATTAACTCCAAAGAAAGTCCGATTGATAAAATAAATAATGTTTCCTACCAACAATCCTTGCTGGGAAGAATTATGGGTTTTGGAGATGTGCAGATTCAAACAGCAGCAGAGATGGGTGAAACCAGCTACACTAATATTTCCCGTCCCCAACAATTAAAGGAAGCTCTTTCAAATGCGCAAGAGTTATATAAAGATTACCAGATGAATAAACAGGCGTTTAAACTTGCCGATGCTGTAGACGGGGAAATAGGCGAAGAAATGAAAGAGTGTCCTTATTGTGCGGAAAAAATAAAAGCCAAAGCAAAAGTGTGCAGGTATTGTAAGAAGGAATTATAATTTCTTTACTGCTTCAACAAACATATCTTTCGAATTACTCGCATTAAATTTTTCTCCCGCAAAATCTTTTGTGAACCATACTTTAGTAAATCCGGCTACTTTGAGATAAGTTTCAATTTCATTCTTAGTATGCGGGTAATGTTTTGTAGTAACTAATTTAAATTCTTTCGGAGAGTTTTGTGGAAACGAAAGAATATTGAAATCAAGATCATCCTTCCGGAAATCATAAAAGCGAATAATTATTTTCTCATCGCGATTGGCAATGTTGTTAATTCTTTTATTTTCATTTATGATTAACTGATAATTAAGAATATGAAGAAATATTTTTCCGCCGGGCTGAAGCAATTTATACATTTTTTTGATTGAGGCTTTCAACTGTTTTGAATTAACATGAGCTATTGTATTTCCAACCGATACAACATAGTTAAATTTATCATGGAAACTTTTTGGTATTGTCTGGAAAGAGTGAACTTGCGAAGAAATGTTAACGTTATATTTTTCCGCATTAAGTTTTACTTGCTCAATCATTTTTGGCGAAATATCAAAGGCCGTTACATTATGCCCGTTTAATGCAAGGGCAATCGAATCTAGTCCAATTCCGCATCCAATGTCTCCAACTTTTCCTTTAGCAGTAAATATCTTCTTGTATGCATCCCCGCGCAGAGTAAGATTTTTCTTGAAATCAATCATCTGTTCATAAATGTCTGAAACTTCATCGTAGAAGCTATTAACACTAATGATTTTTGAAAATTGCTGTTTCATCTTTTCCTGAACAAATTATTTCTTAAAATTTTTCTCCCCTTGCTTCACGGATATGACTGCCAACGGATCTGATCCTTCCCCACATTGAAATAAAGAAGATTATCAAAGCAGCAATCTGACAAAGAGAAGAAACCATTAAGATAAATTTTAATATTTCATTTGGCTCAATAACAGATAATATAACCTGTAATATGAATCGCACCGCAGTTGAGATAGCCATAAGATAATAACTGAATAAGATTAATTCCGGTTTATACAAAGGATCTTCTTTTTCAGGCCGCGGGAAGAACCAGAGAGCAACCCCCATTATCATCATCATTACTGATCCGGAAAGTATAATATGAGTATGTGCCGAGACTAATTCCGGATGAGGCCAAATATTTAAATAGCTTTTAACAAACAGCATATAAAATCCGGACAATAACCCTATTAGAAGAAAAATAATGCTTGTTTTAATAAAATATCTAACTGTAGAAAACATCATTGACTCGCTTTCTTTTCATTTTAATTTTTCAAAAGCAATTCCTCAAGCTCAATTGCTCGGGGAAAGAGAATGTTGTTTTCCAAATGTACGTGTTTATGCAAATCTTTTTCAAACTCATCAAGCTCTTTGTAAGTTATCTTAAAAGTTGTACAAGCATCATTAGGCAAAGTATAGTTGTTGGTGAGGGCTCTAATTGTTACCATAGCGCCGCCCGCAGAAACATGTTCTGCTTCCATTTGTTGGATCGGATTTTTTATAGTTCCAAACCCGCCAGTTTTTGGTTTCTCGTTAAACTTTTGTGTCTCCGCTAAATATTTTATTAATGGGAAAAGAATTCGCTCCTCTTTCATCATATGGCTCGTCATTTCATCTGCAACTTGACCAAACATATTCTGAACATCAGTCAAATATGAATATTCACTGCCGTGTGCAGTCTGTAATTTTTGTAGAAGTTTAGTAATATATGGTAAAGAGGTTCGTACATAACTATGATGATTATTTATGATATACTGTGTGAGAAAAATTAAATCCCACTCATTATATCTGAGTGTTTCGGTTGATTGGTTAACCTTATTTAGTTCAACGGCAAATCTATCGCGGGATATTTTATTCTTTTCAAGCGCCTCTTTTAGTATTTGATTACCGTTACAGCAATAATCTATCCCGAAATTTTCGAAAAGTGAGGCCGCACGAAAGTTCTCATTAACGATATCTTTTACTTTCATTACAAAATAATCTTTTTTGTTTTCTATATACGATGTTTCTGTTTTCATTTTTTTACTCCTATAATTTTTTCAATTCATCTAAGACATCTTTAGTATCTTGATTTAATCCGAAATGTTGATAAGCAACTTCACCGGCTTCATTTAATACATTGATTATATTTGAATGCGAAAAACTTCCATCGGGTTCTTTCTTATATTTAAATCCGAGGACAGCAGCCAACTCGCTTATGCTGTTTTCATCGCCGGTTAATAAATGCCATCTTTTCATATCAAGTTTATTGTTCTTGGCATAATGCATTAAAGCTTCCGGCGTATCTCGCTTGGGATCAATTGAGATCAGAAGAAAATTTACATCATGGCTTTTTATTTGTGATTCTATTTTTTTCATATCATTTACAATTAATGGACAAGCATAAGTGCAGCTTGTGAAAACCATTGCCATAATTTGTTTTTTACCTTTTAGCTCATTAAGCATCATTTTTTTACCGGTTTCATTCCTCCATACTGATTCGAGTTGATAAATAGAATTCTCACTTACCGCGTCGGCTCCTATTTTGGAACAGCATGATTTTTCTCCACTAGTGTTTTGTTTTGCCTGTATAATGTTTGTCTTTCCTGATCCCCTCACCGTAAGCAATAAATAAAACACTGTGGTTAATAATAGTGTACTAAATGTAATAGATAAGATTAATGCCTTTTTCATTTTAGTTTCCTTTCTTATTAAAATCTTTCGCACAACGAAAACCAAGATTGTTTGTAGTATAATTTGCTTTTAAGCTGCTGCGGAAGGCAAAACGCATGAATGCAGGATAATTTTTGAAATCGGAAGCATTAACAGATCCGCTTCCGCAAAAAAGATTTCGTTCTAATCCGCTGTCTCCGCGCGATTCCCCGGTTACAAGCGAGCTAAAAAAATCAGAAGTCCACTCCCACACAAGACCGTGCGTATCTGAAACACCCCAGTAGTTTTTCCCATGTAAACCGACAGAAGGAATTTTTTGATCTACTGGCTTTGAATACCATTCAAGAATTTGTTTAATAAAGCTCTGATCTTTTGAACCGTCGGGATTGTTTGCGCTTGCTTTTGCAACTAATTCCCACTCAGCAACAGTGGGTAATCTTTTTCTGTAATACTCACAATATGCTTTTGCAGCGAACCAAGAAATATTGGTTACGGGGCTATTCGGCAAAACATTATTACCTAACGCTAGATCGTTCTCCCAATGACTCAAATAATTTTTATCAGCGAAAAGTTTTTTTACTTTTGATTTTCGCCACCTCGGATTTTCTTTTACAAATTGCAGAAACTGCGCGTTAGTTACGGGGTATTTGTCAATATAGAAGGATGCAACTATAATTTTTACGTTATTATTTTTTTCACCGTACAATGGCGTATAAACACCGCCGCTAATAAGTGCCATTTTATTTGTAGTATTGATTTTATTGTTTTGTGCAAGCAAAACACCAATACCAAGTATTAAAAAGAATAAAATATTTTTTGTTGTTTTTCTCATCATCCATTGCTCAATACTATTTACTTCTGGCTCTGACTTTTTTAACATCATCCGGCAAAACAGAAATATCTTTTCCGGCAAATTTTTTGTATACATAAGTTAGAACTGCTGCGGCTTGTGTATCGTCAATATTTTGCGGCGGCATAATTCCATTATAAGTTTTGTTGTTTACGGTTAGCTCTCCAGTTCTACCTGCTATAACGTTTTTAATTGCTTCCTCTTTACCATGCTTTGCAAGCCAATCCGAATTTGCTAATGGCGGAAAAACATTTACAATTCCTTTTCCATCTGCTTGATGACAGGCAACACAACTCATATTATAAACTGTTTGACCAAGACTAAATAGATTTCCGCCGGAAGAAGATTTATCAGAGCCAGCCATTGCTGTTTTTAAAAGATTTTCATCAACTTTACTTTCACCTGATGAATATTTAGAAACATATTCTGAATTCCCGTTATCTTTATTTAATTCTCCGGTAAAAGAATTCACGCTACTTGAAACGGAATTATTGCCGGAATAAAGTTCATCTTTCTCTTTGCCGGAATAAATAGTTTTATCTTCAGCACCGTTAACCGTAATCATTCCAAGTGCACCTTTGTTGAAAGCGCGGAAAATGGAGTGATCAACCATTATAAAATTTCCAGGCACATTAACTTTGAACTCAACAATAGATGAACCTCCCGCAGGTATTAGAGTGGTCTGAACATTTTTTTGTAGTGCGTTGCTTCCTCCTTCGTTATAGACTAAATCAAAAATTTCCCCAATAACATGGAATGAAGAAATCAAATTTGGCCCGCCGTTGCCAATATATAACCGTACACTTTCGCCGACATTTGCTTTCAATGATTTATCCCCAACCGTAGAACCAACTGAACCGTTGAACACAACATAATCCGGCGTCTCTGTTAAAGCTTTCTGCATACTGAATGGCTGTAGTCCGGCATCGCCGTAATTTCCTTCAGTGTAAAACTCACCTTGCATTACATAATATTCTCTATCAACAGGAGGTAATCCTTCTTTTGGTTCGACTAAAATCAAACCGTACATTCCGTTTGCTATGTGCATTCCAACCGGAGCTGTGGCACAGTGATAAACATATAAACCGGGATTTTTAACCGTGAAAGAAAAAATCGATGTATGACCTGGTGCTGTAAATGAAGAGGTAGCGCCGCCACCCGGACCAGTTACTGCATGTAGATCTATATTATGCGGAAGTTTGTTAAGCGGGTGATTGTGAAGATGGAATTCAACAAAATCTCCTTCACGTACACGTATAAAACTTCCAGGTACATCGCCGCCAAATGTCCAAAACACATATTCAACTCCATCGGCAAGTTGCTTTACAACTTCACGAACTTCCAGATCAACAATTACTTTTGTCGGATGTGTTCTTGTGATTGGCAGTGGTACATAAGGGGCTTGTGTTAATTGGGCATGCTCTTCGCCACTTATTTGATCCGAGCCCCCGCCCCCGCAAGCAACGGCCATCAATAAAATAATTAATACCGACAGCATATTTCTTAATTCATTTAATGTATTCATTTCTAGTCCCTTCCTTAAAGAGAACCTCATCTTATTTTGTTATAGAAATAATGCAAACACATATAAAAAGAATATTAAATCCGATTACAAATTAATGATTGTCGGACATTGCGTCAAGTTAAATTTTTTGAGGGTCATCTTTATCTGATTATGGTCAAAAGGGAGGGAAAAAATGAGATTTGAGACATAATATATAACTTAAGTTTGATAAGCAGAATTTTATTTCCGATATTAACGATGCAATTTTAATTTCTATTGAAAGATTGAATATGAGTACAAAGTATATTAAGAATAATGATAGACCAGTTCAGAAGATTAGATTTGTAGTGCAAGTTGCATTTGCGCTTCTTTGTATTTGGATTGGGATAGAATTTTCTCAATTTATTTCTTTTTTAGAATCAAATGGAACGAACATATTCCCAGGAAGGCCGCCGGGTGTTGAAGGATTTCTCCCCATCAGTGCATTAATGAGTGTTGTTTATTTTTTTCAAACAGGACAAATACACGATGTTCATCCAGCTGGTTTTTTTATTTTCTTAGCAATTGTTGGTGTCTCATTTGTTTTTGGAAAATCATTTTGCAGCTGGCTATGTCCAATAGGATTCATTTCGGAAATGGTTGGAGATTTCGGTGAAAAAATTTGGAAGAAACTTTTTAGACGTAGAATTAAACTGCATAGATTTTTGGATTATCCCTTACGTGCGGGGAAATATTTATTGCTGGCATTCTTTATTTTTGCAATTTACTCGATGACCGAGACCACTCTTGCAGTTTTTTTAAGCGATAATTATAATATATCGGCCGATATAAAGATGTATTACTTTTTTATGGACATTTCTCGTTTCAGTTTGATCGTAATAGGGGTATTATTTTTTCTTTCCATTTTTATCAGAAACTTCTGGTGCCGCTATCTTTGTCCTTATGGCGCTTTACTGGGCTTGATAGGACTGATTAGTCCAAACAAAATTAAAAGAAATACTATAAGCTGTATTGATTGCGGATTATGTGCTAAAGCGTGTCCGTCATTTATAAAAGTTGATAAAGTAAGAACTGTTATTTCAGATGAATGCACCTCTTGTTTGAATTGTGTTGATGTGTGCCCAGTCGCAGATACTCTTGATGTTAAAAATATTTTTGAAGAGAAAAGGGTTTCTAAAAAAATAATTGCACTTGGTGTTGTAGTTCTATTTGTTTCAATAACGGGAATAGGAATGATAACCGGTCATTGGCATAATAAAATTTCTAAAGAGGAGTACCAAATAATTTACAAACAATTAGACGCTATAGGTCACCCCACGAGCACTGCTGAAATTAAACAGTTAAACAAAGCACTTGAGAAAGAAAGATTGAACAAATCCAGATATTAATTAATAACCATCAGATCAAGAACACCGCAATTTACTTTTATTAATCAAAATGGAAAAAACAACAGTTATCAAAAAGATTTTTTGATTGGCTGAGAAAAATTAATTAATGATATTTAATGAGTTAATTCATAAAAAGATGTTATAAACAAATATGACAGTTCAAAAATTTAATCTGAAAATTTATTTAATTGGAATTCTATCGCTTTTATTAACCGCGAATATTACAGCTCAATTTAAAGATGGCGAACTGGTTAAAGGCAGTAAAAATGCTGTATATCTAATATCGAAAGGTAAAGCATGCTGGATTTCAAACGAAAGTGTGTTTAATCTCCTTAACCTAAATTGGGAAAAGGTAAAGAAAATTTCCGATAAAGACCTGGCAAAAGTTTCTAAAGGATGGATTATTGTTAAAGGAAGGAATGAACCGCTCTATATAATAGTCAATGGATCAGCATGCAAAATAACTAATGTTGCAATGCTTAAGGTGTTAGGATTGGATAATAATTCCATTTGGAACGTAACTGATGAAAAGTTGAGTAAACTTCCACAGAGACCACTGTTGGTTAAAGGAAGCGATGCATCAATTTATTTAATATATAATTCCAAAGCATGCTGGATTCCAAGCGAATCTGTTTTTAAAGCGCTTGGTTATGAAACAAAAATGGTTATTCAAATTCCGGATAAAGAAATGATTCAAATGTCAAAATCACAACTTCTTCTAAGAGGTAGTGGAGACAAAATCTATAGAATAGAAAACGATAAACGAAGGTGGATAAACAATGCGGTTCTTTTTGCCCGGCTAGGTTACGATTGGAATTCCGTTTTCACGGTCAGCGATGCACAATTAAGAAATATCCCCGAAGGCGAACCAATTAAATAATAATAGGTATTGATATGAAAATTCAAGACGTAGATTTTTGCGTAACCGATTGGAGTGAGTTAATACCCAAAGAATTTCCTGGAGAAAGCGGAAAAGCATTCTGGAGAACTTTGGAAAAGGGAAACATTCGTGTTAGAATTGTTGAATATTCACCCGGATATCTTGCAGATCATTGGTGCAGCCGCGGACATGTAATTTATGTTTTAGAAGGCGAACTTATTACTGAATTAAAAGACGGAAGTATTCACGTGCTTAAACCGGGAATGAGTTATCAAGTTGCTGATAGTGCTGCACCTCACCGCTCGCGGACGGAAATCGGCGCAAAATTATTTGTGGTTGATTGACCTACAAAATTATTTTTGATTCTCTTCTTTTATATTAGCTTCAATAAATATTATTTCATTTTTTGAAGTCAGAGGAATTATTTTCGTATTTTTTTTTGTGCTTTGCTCTTCAGTTATTTTCTTAAATCGTTGAAGATCAATCACAGATTCAAATTTAATTTGTGAGATATAAGAATATCCTTTCTCGTTCTCGATCGGCAGAACATAGATCTCAAAATTCTGGAATTTGTCAAATAGATCGCTCCACGCAGGGAAACCATTTTGTAATCCTAATTTTCCCTTGATGAATTTTAAGTTGCTCACAAATGGCTTGAAAGAATCTTTTTTAAAGTAATCCGGAATATCGAAAAAGATCTTTGTTGTTCTTGATAAAATATTATTAAAAAGCTGAAGCGAGAGATTTACTGCAACATCGTTGCCTTTATCATTTGCGAGAGAGATGTAAATTTTTCCGAGAGCAGATTGAACTTGGTAAGCTGAAACGCAAATAAATTTTGTTAGCGTATCGTTCTTATTGCATTTGTATTGAGAGACGGAATAAATTCCGAAAGCCGATTTAACGTCGTTCATTTTGTAAAACTCAATTCTAAATTTAATTCCACACCACTCAATTTCCTGAAGAAGAAGTTTATCGAATCCGTATTCCAAATATAGATCAGCACCACCGTCTATTAATCCCCATAAAGCATCACCGTTATAATAACTTGTGCGCGTTATTTTACCTCCGGGAATATCACCTTCAACAATGGACGGGAAAAGTTTCTCCGCCTGAGCGAAAAGATGAGATGCAAATAGACCGACGAATATTATTGTTCGGATAATTTTCATAGCAGGTTTAATTCAACTTAATTTTATGTATTTGAATCTTATCAAGATCGGCAATACCGAGTTTTAGATCACGTGCAAGTTCCATAAAAATTCTTCCGCGCGGATTTTCTTCTTTCTGAATTTTTTCATCAATTCTTTTCTTTGTGATTATTTCATAGCCAATCCTGTCAACAGCTACAGGGTCAGTTCCTATCAACACTGTTTTGAAGTCGGCAAAGAATTGGGGATTTGCACCCGGCCCGCCGTTAAAACATCCTTTTAATCCGTCAACAATATTCAGTACAACTTTATCGCGGAGAGGCGGGAAGGCACACACTTCGGCACATGTTTCCGCCCAAAGTTGTTTATGAAGTCTACCGGTATTTGTAATTGAACCATATGCAAGATTTTTCAAACAAAGAGTAACTGTAGAGCCGGCATTTTTTAGAATCGGGATGTTAATGATCTTATCAACCATTTGCGTAACAATTTTTGTAAAGTAAGAATATTTCCCCTCGTTGATCATATAAGGAATTGTCTCTGCATCGTATTTCTCTTCACAATCTGCTAGGTAGAACCAATCTTTATCAATCATTCGTTCGCCGTAAAGTTTTCCGTTCTCATCATACATGGTTCCGTTTTCACCTTTCCGTTCGGTGCCGATTATTTTTATTCCGGGAAGAAACTGATTAGTGAATCCGGCTTCGACTAATTGTTCTTCTCTTCTATCCCAAATCAAAATATTTTTTCTGGGAATTCCCGCCTCTTCCAATTGTTTTACTATCGCTTGTGTTACCTCAACACTTGTTGAAAGCGTGGGCCCCGCAACCGGATTAACTTTCAATCCTATTCTATCGGTTTCGCTTACAAACATTTTCCACGCATCTTTTAGCGTTGCAGCACCGGTTAATTCAAGCATTCCTTTTGCAATCATCTCATATGCAGCGTTGTAAACAATTTTGTTTTCAATAACGGAATTGCCATGATTAATTTGCACTACTTTACCGGGAAATTTTCCGGGCATTGAAGTTTCTGTGCGCGGATGTTTGAGCGTTTCGTTAATGTTAGTTGCCGGTTTTGCTGTTGTGGTTTGAGCAGATAAATTTTCAAAGTTTAAGAAGCCGATAATCAGAGCGAACACATAAAATCCAAACATTGAAAAGTCATTAAGCAGACGATTTGTCGTTTTCATGTTGTAGTCCTATTCAAAATTGTGATGATTAACTTAAAAATTACCCGGATGATTTGCCGTCTAATTTTAAAACATTAATTATCAAAAGTATTTTTGCCATAAACTAAAAAATTATATTTAGTTTGTAATTAGAAAATACTTATATAAACGCGAAAGGATTATAATGAAAATGTCATTGTTAATTTTATTTATGTTGATTTTCCACGCAGAGATGTCGTTTGCACAATTTTCCTTGGAAAAGTTTTGGAGTATTAAACTTGGCGGATCAATCTCCTCCGTTAAAGAATTATTCTCAAACGAAAAGTTGGAAGAAAATGAAGCGGGGAACGACAATCTTTATTCCTTTCTTAGTTATTTACGGCAAGGCTCAATCAAGGTTAGCTTCCTTGTAACAAAAGAGGATAGATTAAGAATGAAATCAATCAGTAACGTCAAGATAGACGAAGAATCGGCCCAAAAACTTTTTGATCATTTAAAGGAAATACTATTAAAAAAATTCGGTAGTAAATATGAAAAGAAAGATGCCGGGGGAAAAAATATTCTGGTTTGGCAAATAGGTAAGGATGGAAAAATTTCGCTTTCTCATAACGGAGATAGAACAATTATGGTTTATTTAGAAGCAATTGGAATTCCTTTTTAACATGGAAGGAAACGAAGTAGAAAAATTAGTCTGTTCACATTGCGGCAGCATAATAAAAGTGGACGATGATTTTTGTCCGGATTGCGGAATTCTGTTCGCCGAATTTGTAAAATGTATTGAACATAATGATAAAGAAGCAGAAGGAGTATGTGTAATATGCTGCGAACCGCTCTGTGCAGGTTGCGGAATTTATGTAAATGAAATTTTTCTTTGTAACGAACATTGTGAATATGAAATCTACGAAGGAATGGCCCGCGTTTACGGCTCGAGTGATTCCACACAAATAGAATATGCAAAATCGTGTTTGAAACAAAATGAACTGCACCCTTTTATCTATTCAAGAAAGCGGACTACGCTTCATATGGGTGGAACAGACTATTCTATGTTTAATGCTTCAGGCGAGTTCGACGGACATCTGGTTAACGAAATTAAATTAATGATTCCTTTTCAAGAGCTTATACGCGCAGAAGAGATTTTAGATGAATTAAATATTTTGGAAGAATAGTATTTAGAAAATAATCTGAAGTATTTTTAAAGTATTTGGGAAAACAACATGAATGCGAACACAAAATTCGGTTTTATTCCTGTTTCAAGCTCAATTACTCAAACCTCAATAGAAGAAATAACCGGTAATCTTCTTTCCACATTTCATGATTATGGCGGCGAACGATTTACAGATGGAATGATTAATCAAGACATTCCTATTTTTTATTTTATTGTTACAGGAGGAACGGAGCAGAAAGTTTTAAAACTTTGGTATGAACGGAAAAATTTTTATGCAAATGAACCGGTGATTTTAATTGCTCATGCCGGGAATAATTCTCTTGCCGCATCTATGGAAATTTTGGCAAAGCTTCAACAGGACGGTGAAAAAGGGGAAATTATATATATAGATAATAATACAAATAAAGATTGGTGTGACGATTTAGAAAGAAACGTAAAGCATCATCAAGTATTTCATCAATTGAAAAATACAAAGATTGGTCTGATCGGAAATCCATCCGATTGGCTGGTTGCAAGCATGCCGGATTCTTCAGTAATAAAAAAAGTGTGGGGCCCGCAAATTATAAATGTTGATCTTGAAGAACTCAAAACAAAAATAGCAGAAGTAAAAGACGAGCAAATCGAAGACGATCATTATTATTTAACATCAAAAGCCGCGGCAATTAAAGAGCCGACAAAGAAGGAAGTAAAGAATGTTGTTAAAGTTTATACGGCTCTAAAAGAATTAATCCGTTCACAAGAATTAAATTCGGTTTCAGTTCGCTGCTTCGATTTGGTAACAGATCTTAAAATAACAGGATGTTTTGCACTATCAAAATTAAATGATGAGGGAATAACTGCCGGATGTGAAGGCGATCTTGTATCAACACTTGGAATGCTGTGGGCAAATTATTTAACAAATCAAATAGTGTGGATGGCAAATCCTGCACAGATAGATGAACAGGGTAATTCAATGTGGCTTGCACACTGTACTGTTCCGATAAGCATGACGGAGAATTATAAATTACGTTCGCACTTTGAATCGGGGCTTGGAGTTGGAATAGAGGGGGAGTTGGCAAAAGGAAAAGTTACTATACTTAGACTCGGCGGAAAGAATCTGGAAAAAATTTGGGTATCGAACGGAGAAATCCTGGAAACAGGCTCGTCTGAAAATCTTTGCAGAACACAGGTAAAAGTTAAACTTCACGGCTCGGCAAAAGTAACGGATTTGCTAACCGAGCCACTGGGAAATCATTTACTTCTTATGCGCGGAAGTTATGCTAAGGAAATGATCGAATGGTGGGAAATGTTTGTTAGTTAAAAATGGTTTTATACTTTTCATAAATATTATCAACATCAGGTAAAGCTCCATTCACCATACAAATTTTTGAGGAAAACTCATTTGCGAGTTTGTTGATCTCAACAATCGGCAGTTTATATAAGTAACCGAGACAAAGCACAGCAGCAAAAGCATCGCCCGCACCGAGAGTATCAACCGCATTAATGATTTCCGTTTTGTAATAGTTTGTTTCGCTCTTGGTATAAAGCTCAGCTCCGTTCTCGCCGAGTGTTAATCCGATCAAGTCAATATCAAATTTTGTAATCAATTGTTCAATTGCTCTATTGTTAAATTGTTGAAGATCGAAGAACTGCTTAAGCTTGTCTAATTCGTCTTGATTTATTTTAAGAACAGTGGTTGTAAGCAAAGTTTTTTCGATCAGTGCTTTCGTATAAAAATTATGCCTGAGATTGAGATCGCAAAAATATTTTAGATGTGGTTTATTAAAGAGAGAAATAATTGTATTACGAGAAGTTTCACTGCGGGTTGAAAGTGTACCGAAGTACAACAAATCTGATTCATTTTCAATCAATAGTTTTGTTGAATCGTTCAACGCGAGGTAATCATAACTGCATTCTGTAGAAATCGTAAACTGCGGAACTTTATTTTCTTTGAGTTTTACTTGAACTGTGCCGGTTGGATATTTCTTATCTATGTATATGTGTTTGGTATTAAAGCCGATTGAATTGAGATAAGAAAGCATTTCCCGTCCGTTCTCATCATTCCCAACGCTTGAAACGAAATTTGCTTTACCTAAAATCTTCCAGATGTGATAGATAAAATTAAATGGTGCGCCACCTAATCTTTTTTTATTAGGATAAACATCGTAAAGGATTTCACCTATCGCCGTAACTCTGAATTTTTTCATTTACATTCTATTTTTTCGACTCTCTGTTTTCTTTACGGTCCTTCTCCTGTTCTTTAGCTTCGCGCATCATATCTTTTACATTATCAATCTCAGGTGATTCGCTAAGGGATTTCCAGTCAAATTTTTCATCAAGCGGGGTTAATGCTTTCTGCGGATCAAAAATTCTTCTATCAATATCTAAAGCGCTGTAAGAAGTGAAATCGGGCTTATCGGTAAAAAAATCCGAAAGATCATTAGTACAGGCATCAAATTGATTTAAGTACGGAATACCGAGAACATTCCAGAAAGTTTTGAAGATACTGCCGAAACTATAATGAACATGGCTTACATAATTTTTTTTCACGTAAGGAGAAATAACCATTAAGACACTTCTATGTGCGTCAACATGATCTACACCGTTCTGCGCATCATCTTCGGTAATTACTATCATCATGTTCTTCCAGTATTGGGTATGAGAGAGAAATTCTACAATTCTACCGACAGCAAGATCATTGTCTGCCATGTAACTTTCGCGGAAAGGATATCCTGCATCCGGACGTTCGCCCGCTCCGTGATCATTAGGTATAATAACAGTAAGAACGGACGGCATTAATTTTCTTTTTCTCATCCACTTCTCGTTAAATTCTTTTTTGAACATATCAATTCTAAATTGATCAGGAATGGAAGTGTTGTATGTCGGATAGATTCGTGAAGTTTTGTTGAACATCGGGCGGGGAACAGGATAATTTATGTAATGCCGAACGCCACCATATTTATAGCTTGCATCATAAGAAGCCGGTTCGAACATCATTCCGAAACCGAAATTGAAAAAATCTATTTTGTTTCTTTCGAGATGGTCCCACATTGATCCTGCTTCGTTGTAATCTTCGGGATATATAGCGCCTGCAGTTGGATTAATTCCAAGCGCTCCTTTTGCTTTCGAACCTTCTTTAACTTCTCTGTTACTGCCGTAATCTGCGGGAACAATTGTTTCTACCCATTCATTCGGATAAGTGTTAACAAGCCAACGGTGCCCGTCAGATGAAACATCGGAATCAACATAAAAATTATCTGAGATCGAAAATCGCTTTGTTAACTCAAGATGATTTTTCATTACGGTTGCATCCTTTACTTCCAAAGTTTTTTTTCTATTTGTGAACGAAACATTTTTCCCGTAGCGCGCAAGCGTTGTATCTCCATTTGCATTTTTAACATTCCCGAATATTTCGTCGTAAGTTCTGTTCTCTTTTGAAATAAAAACTATATGTTTTATCGGGCTCACTTTTTCTGTAGGGTAAAGGGGAATGGGGTTGTTTTTTCTATCGGAAAATTTCTTTGAAGACGATTCTTCAATTAAAAAATTATTATCAATCACTTTTTGTGTAAGCATGGGAAGTTCATCGTCTTTTGGAATATCAATTACCGAGACGGATCCTTTCATTAAGTTACCGATGTAGCTTCCTTCGGGCCCACGTTTAAAATTTTCTCCTCCGTTCGGTCCGCTGCCGAATCCTTTTGCATTTGCAACAAATAATTTTTTACCATTCGCACTGACTTTCAGTTTTGCCGGAAACCAACCGGTTGGAATGTGTCCGAGGATTTTCATTTTTTCTATGTCTATCACCGCAACGGCATTAATTCCAGATTCGGCAACGTACAATCTTTTTTGATCTGGCGAGAGTGTAAGCCCGTATGGAATTATACCGCGTAAATTTTTTAAGCGGTCATCGAGCACAAGTTTTATTGTTTTAACAATTTTTTTCTTTTGAATATCAATAACTGAAAGATTATCGTTTGTTCCATTACTGACAAACAAATATTTATTTGTTGCAACAAGTGAGTTTGGACTTGAACCTCCAACAGCCGGAATTCCTTCGATCAATTCTCCAATTTTAACACCGGTCTTTATTTTTTTTATAACTCTTTGATGATTCAAACCTTTGTTATCTATAATAAAAACAGAGAAAGCATCTGAAGAATACGGATCGCCTAAACCTGGGACTTTTATATCACCTACCCTAACGCCATTCCGCGATGCTTTCGACATATAACCGAAAGGTGGAAAAGCCAATCCTTTCTCTTTGACATTTTTGTTTGTTATACCCGTGATACGTTTGTATTCGTACATTCCTACATTTGCAACAAAAATATTTTTTTCATCAGGCGAGAGTGTGATTCCGAAAGGATATCTTCCGACCGGTACACTTTGTAATAAGGATTTTGTTTTGGTGTCCGCAACAATCATTCTAAAATTGATTTGATCAACGGCATAAATTTTTTCTCCATTACTTGATAAAACCAAATCACCAATGTATCCGTGAGTGTAATCGAATTGATTATCTATGTATGCGCAATTAATCGAATCAATTTTATTTCCGGTTGAAATTTCGAACAAGTAAATTTTATTTGTTTGCCCCCCTGCAACATAAACAATTTTATTATCGGGAGAGACCGCAAGTCCCATAAAAACAGATGCAAGAACACCTTTATCTGTATTTGCACCTGGAGGAACTTGCTGAACAACGGGATTTTCACTCAAAATATTTTTGATCAACGTAATGCAAAGAGGATCTGTTCCGGAATTCGCTGTAACAAGCACATTGCCATCCTGACTTAAAGCTAATCCGTAAGGGTGCGGCGCGGTGATAATTGTTTTGCCCAACGGAGTTATGAATCTGCCGTTGGGAATAATTGTCTTTCCGTTCAAATCAATTTTTGTAAACTCTTTTTGAGCCGGTGCGGAGATAATCCACAAATCTTTTTTTGATTGTGATTGTACATTTAAGTAAAAAGTAAAAAATAGAAATAAGCAGATAAAATTTTTCATTTGGCAGTTATAATTTTGTTATTGTTGGTTTGATTCAATACTTAAAATTAGTTTCTTCTTTTGATTTGAACAACAATGGCTCCAGCAGCGGCTATGAACATTCCGATTCCTTCTTTCCAAGTTACAGGCTCACCAATAAAAATCCATGCGAGAAAAGCAATTTGGATTAGCATTGTTCCGTTTATAATGCTGGATTCCATAGCGGTGAGAGTTCTCAAAGATAAATTCCACAAAGTAAAAGCTAAAGCGGTATTTACAACCGAGAGCCAAAGTAAGAATAAAATATTAGTTAAACTAAGCGGCGGTAAACCTTGCACTGCAAGTCCAATAGTCAACATTATGATTGATCCGAAGCCCATGCTTATAACCGTTACTGTTAACGGATGATATTTGTGGCTCCGGTTTATTCCGCGACCCAGTACGGAAGAAAATGAGTTGCAGAAAACTCCGATTACCATCACAACAATTCCTAAAATTTTACCTTCGGATAGATCAACCGGATAAAAGTACGCAAGGATTCCAATAATAAATAGACTTGCACCCAGCCACTGAAGAATGGAAGGTTTTTCTGATAAAAGAAATATTCCCATAACGGCAACAATGATTGGAGTAAAATTGAGAATAAGACTAACGGTTACTGCAGGAAGAAGCGACAATCCGATAAATTGAGTTCCCTGTGTAAACGTATAGAAAAGAATTCCGAGAACGGTTAATTGAAACCAATCTTTACGATCAATATTTTTTATCTCTGAAATTTTTTCTTTTGTTAACATAAAAGGGAACAGGCAAATAAAAGCCAAGAAGTAACGCAAGCCTGCAAAAGTTAGCGGTGGAATATCCCGTAATCCCCACTTTATTATTATGAATGATGTTGACCAGAAGAAAGTAACAAGTAATGCAATTAAAATAGATGCGGTTCTTGAAAGTGGTTTAGAAAAAATATTTGCCTCTTACTAAGCTGTTAAAAATAAGCAGCTATTAATAGTTTTTATTTACCCATTAATAATTTTATAGCATAGAGAATAAGAAATACCGCGAAGACTTTTTTCAAAACTCCTTCAGGAAGAGTAATGGCGTATAAAGATGATAAATAACTTCCTATCACAAATGTAACCGCCATAATGCCGACAGCTTTTAAATTTATATGCCCGGCTTTATAATAGTTCATTACAGCAAGGATTCCGATAGGGAGAAGAAGAAGACCGAGTGAAGTTCCCTGCGCATCTTTTTGAGTGTATCCTAAAAATCCCACAAGCATTGGGATTATAATTATTCCGCCTCCAATGCCAAGCACACCACTTACTAAACCGGCGGCAAGACCAATGATTAAAAGAATTAGTATTTCATTCATATAAGGTTTTATTTAATTGAATCGTGCGAAATATAATGAAACGAAAAATCTCATGCTTAATTGAAAAATAGATACTTCGCTTTAGATGCAATTGATTATTAAATTATTGTTTAACCGACTTCAATACCCAATCCTTAGGATCAACAGTAAAATCAGAGCCTTCCGGTAAATCAATCACATCTTTTCCGTTTTTCATTTCTGAGTGAACAGTTTTCCCTGCGATGCTTACATCAACCGGCATAGGGAATGGAAGATTGTTTTCAGTTTCCCAACTAAGTTCTACCTTGTTGCCGTCTTTTTTCACATTTAAAATTGGGAGAGAAGAATGACGAAGATAAACTTCAAAGAACCAATTCAATTTTTTACCGGAGATTTTTTCAGCGATGTCTAACAGTTCATCTGTTGTAGCAAATCTGCATTGTCTCCCGTCTTTTATTTTCTCCATCTCTTCGGTTGGATATGCCCATCTTCTTAAAACCCTAAAGAATGTTTCGTCTCCAAGATAATAACGGAGTGTATGAACAATCCATGCGCCTTTATAATAGATATCGTTTCCATAGACTTCGTCCGATGATTTTTCTCCTCTAGGTGCGACGGGTAGTTTATTTGCAAAACGTTTAATTGATTTCATATATCTGAAATATTCATCTTTACCAAAAACCACTTCGAGGTAAAGCGGCTGCATATATGTGCCGAGTCCTTCTGCAATCCAGAATTCGCTCCAATCTTTGCATGCAACTAAATTCGCCCACCATTCGTGAGAGAATTCATGATGATGAAGCCAATCAAATGCAAACTGCGGATGATTTTTCCATCCGTATCCATATCCAATTGCTGTTTGATGTTCCATACCAAGATGAGGTGCTTCAACAACGGAATATTTATCTGCTCTGAACGGATAAGGACCAATTAGTTGTTCCTGAACTTTCATATGTAATAAAAATTGAGAGGCGTGTTCTTTTGCTTTTTCAAAACTGTCCGGAAGAACCCAGACGGTGAATGGGAATTTTTCTCCCGTAATTGAAGTGTAGTCGTAATCAATTGCTTTATACGGACCGAGATAAAACATGACACAATAATTATTGATGGGAGTTGAGACATACCAGTTCCAAGTTTTCGTAGCGTTATTATTATTAACGGTTGATTTTAATTTTCCGCTGCCGATACAAATTAAATCGGAAGGGACATTAAAATGAAGTGATACGGAATCCGCTCTGTCAGAAGGATGATCTTTGCAGGGCCACCACACATCAGCACCCCCTCCTTGACATGTTACTGTTATCCAATCTTTTCCATCCTTTGTTTTTGACCACACCATTCCCTCATCCCACGGCGGACGTTTTGGAATTCTAGGAATTCCAGCATAATCAATTTTTGTTGAAAATATTTCACCGCGATTAATTGTGTTGGAAAAATCAATCCAGATTTTTCCGCCTTCATGAGTAAATTTTAGATCAATTCCTTTTTTGTCTTTTGTTAACGTCTGCACTGATTCGATTTGGAATGTAGTATCCAGATCAACTAAAATTTTATTGAAGTCTTTAACCGCCTCTGCTCTCATTATTACAGAACCGGCAATTGCTTTTTCCGCTGGATCAATTCTGATACTAATATCATAGAATTTTACATCGTAACATGCTTGATAAGGAGAAAGCTTACCGCCTGAATCCAATTTATCGAGTTGAGCAAAAGTTTGTGCCGATAAAACAATGAACAATAGAACAAATATTTTTTTCATAGGGCAATATTTTTTATGAAGGATGATTCTAAAATAATCAATGAGCAATTAAATAATGTAAATTTTTTAATTGTGTTCTACTCGGTAAATTCAAATTTCAAAAAAGGTGTTTATTTAAGCAATTCAATAACCTATTTTAAATGGAGCGATAAAAGAGGTTTTGCTTAAATGCTTAAGCTTTACACCACAAGTCTGCGCAGTAAAATTTTACTTGGTTTTACTGTAATACTGCTTATCATGTTCTTTGCAACATTATGGAGTATTTATAATTTCTACCGACTTAATGAGCAGATCAAAATTACGATGCAGCAGAATTACACAAGCATTATAGCGGCCGATAATATGGGCCGTGCACTTGATGAACAATTGCAGTCAATTGTGATAATGTTAAATCAAAATTTTGAAGTTGGAGAGAAGCTGTTTGAAAAAACGAAACAAGATTTTTATTACTGGTACGATCGTGCGCGCGAATCGGTTCCGGCATCAGAGGAAGAAAATATTAGAAATATTCTAGATGAATTAAACGCGGAATATCAAAGATTCGTTAAAGACATCTCCGATAATATTGATTATAACATTTATATCTCGAACAAACGACAGACATTACGCAGTGATTTTGTAAGGTTTGTTGATGAAATCCAATCCATAAAAAAGAGAAACAACAGCATTCTCGAAATCAATCACTCAGCATTAGACGGCGCCGTATCGGGTGTTAAAGATATTACACAAAGCGCAACCATTACTATTCTTATAATTCTTTTTGGAGCAATTGCAATCAGTCTAGCTTTTGGATCTCAATTCTCGGATTACATAGTTAAACCGATTTCAAATTTAAAACAATCGGTCACTCACATTGCCGAAGGAAACTTTAATGAACGAATTGAGATTGATGAAAATGGCGATGAGATTAGTTCCTTGGCCGAAGAATTTAATAAGATGAGTGAAAAACTTCAGGTTTACGAGCAGTTTAATCTAAATAAGATTTTGTATGAAAAGAAGAAATCAGAACTAATAATAGAAAGCATGAATGAACCGGTGTTAATGGTTGATGAAAATTTTGAAGTTATGCTATCCAATAAAACATTTAATGAAGTGTTTGGAGAAAATCTGCTTACTCAGCATAACATAAAAAAAATACTTGCGCCGCAAACCGGCGATTCAAAAAAAGATACTACACAAGTAAGTAAAGATCTTTATCAAAAAGAGGATATAATAAATATAAAATACGGGAGCGGAGAACAAAAATATTTCAAAGTTATTGCGGCCTCTCTCGATATTCCAGAAAGTAATATGAAGGGAACCGTAATTGTTTTTAATGATATTACAAAGTATCAAGAACTTGACCGGATGAAGTCGGAGTTTATTGCTAAAGTATCTCATGAACTTAAAACTCCGCTAACATCAATAGGAATGGCGTTAGGAATATTGGAAGACGGCGTTGTGGGTAATCTGACACAAGATCAAAATGAACTTATTCTATCAATGAAAGAAGATTTTGAAAGACTCAACAGACTTGTTTATGAAATATTGGAGCTGACAAAACTTGAATCTAATATTGGTAAAAGTAAATTCGAAAAATTTGAAGCTCAAAAACTTGCCGAACATATTTCAAAGAAATTTTTAATTCAGGCGAAAGAAAAAAAGATTAATCTTCAGGTTATTGATGAAAGCAATAAGTTGAAGATCAACGGCAGTTATGATAATATGATCAGCGCCCTGGAGAACTTAATATCAAATTCGATTAGATTTACTCCCGCCGGAGGAGAAATTAATGTTAAACTATCCCGTTGTGATGGAAATTTGCTGATCGAAATTTCAGACACGGGAATTGGCATCAGTCCAGATAACTTGAAAAAAATATTTGATAAATTTATTCAGATAGATGATACAGCACCCGGCAGTTTGGGTCTAGGCCTTTCTATAGCAAAAGAAGTTATTGAATTGCATAATGGAGAAATAAAAGCATTTAGTGATTTAGGTAAAGGAAGTACATTTCAAATAAAATTGCCGGAAGCATAATGCATAAGGGAAAAATTCTTGTAATTGATGACGAAATAAATATTTTGAAAACCATTGAACTTTCACTTAGTTCATACGGTTATTCTCCGGAGGTTTTTGCAAATCCTTTAGACGGACTTGCCAGAGCAAAGACAATTTATTTCGATCTAGCTTTTATAGATTTAAAAATGCAGCCGATGAACGGCATTGAAGTTCTTCATGAATTAAAAAAAATTTCACCCGATACGACGGTTGTACTTATGACCGCACACGGTTCAATAGAAACAGCAGTTGAAGCAATCAAGAAAGGAGCATACGATTATATTACGAAACCATTTTCTCATAAAGAATTCATCCATATTATTGAACGTGTATATGAGCACCATCGGCTAAGTAAAAAATTGAAAGGACTTGCTTATCAAATTGACGAAAAATTTGAAGACGATAATTTTGTAAGTATAAATAACGAAGTTAAAGATATTTTAAAAACCGCAAAAGATGTTTCTGAAAGCAACATTCCTATCTTAATAGAAGGTGAAAGCGGAACCGGAAAGGAAGTTCTTGCGAGATTTATTCATAAAAATAGTTTAAGAAACGGCAATCCGTTTATCATTATCAACTGCTCTGCAATTCCGGAAAATCTTTTTGAAAGCGAACTGTTCGGTCATGTTAAAGGCGCATTTACAAATGCTATTAAAGATAGAATCGGAAGACTGGAACTTGCAGATACAGGTACTGTTTTCTTAGATGAAGTTGCCGAAATTCCAAAATCCATGCAGGTGAAATTGTTACGCTTTCTTCAAAGAATGGAATTTGAGAGAGTGGGCGAAAACCTTACCCGCAGTATCGAGATTAGAGTAATTAGTGCGACAAACAGAGATGTAGAACAAGATCTAAATTCCGGAATGCTACGCGACGATTTTTATTTTAGAATTGCAGGAGTAAAATTAAAACTACCGCCGCTTCGTGACAGAAAAGATGATATGCCTGTTCTTATAGATTACTTCATAAAAAAATATTCAGGCGGAAATAAAATTACAATTCCCGAGGACACACAAAAATTTCTTTCAGATTATGATTGGCCGGGAAATATCCGCGAGCTTGAAACCGTTATCAAACGACTTTTAGTTTTTGCAAAAGACAATATATTTAAGTCAGAATATTTACCGCAGGAAATTACAAACTTCAAAAGAAAACAGAGTCCACAGACATTGCAAAAAATTGAAGACATTGAAAAGTTACATATAATTGAAACTCTTAAAATTGCATCTAATCCCAAAGAAGCAGCAAAGATCTTGGGTATATCCGAAACAACACTATGGAGAAAGAGAAAGCTATATGGACTATAACTCATTAATTGACACGGCTTGTCTTTGTTGAACGGAATTAATTTTCATTTGACACTCATGATTTCATTTTGAAATACCGTAAACCCTTTAATTACAACCATTATTTTCACTTGATTGCAAAATGAAATCGCCTTACTTTCACAATGTATTTTTTCGGCTTTCCGACGGATCGTAATCTAAGCATATCAATGGTTTTTACGATTTTATAAAGGAAATTATTGCCTTTTATATATAGGCACAAAAATTGGCTGTACTTTAAGTAACATATTTATTTATTAACAGGAGAGTAACAATGAAACAATCTGCTTTTATCGTAATCCTTTTCTTCATTGCCATAGTTGCAGCTTTCGGCATTTATGAATTTATTCTTGGCAATCCGGCTAATTTTACAAACGCAACAAGGGAAGTTCCTGTAGGTGGTAACATTATGGGTATGGTTTATGTTGGCGGCCCGCTTGTTGCATTATTAATCTGTCTTTCAATCATGGTATTTGCAATTATTATTGAAAGAGCACTTTCGCTTAAAAAAGCTGCAGGCAAGCAAGCAATTCCAAAATTCTTTAAAAAAGTAATAGATCAAATCAGAGCTAATAAAATAAATGATGCAATTGCTTCTTGCGATGCACAAAGAGGATCCGTAGCAAATGTATTAAAAGCAGCATTAACCAGATTTCAAGAAGTTACAGCATCAGGTTCATCAGTAGATGCCGAAAAGAAACTCGTTGAAGTTCAAAGATCGGTTGAAGAATCAATGATGTTAGAGACACCACTTTTAGAGAAAAACTTAATTGCGCTTTCTACAATTGCATCAATAGCAACAATGGTTGGTCTATTAGGTACGGTTATCGGTATGATTCGTTCATTCAAAGCTCTTGCTCAGGCAGGTGCGCCGGATGCAATTTCGTTAGCTACCGGTATTTCCGAAGCTTTGATTAATACAGCCGGCGGATTGTTTGCCGCTATTCTTGGTATAGTTGCTTATAACTTTTTCGTTAATAAAGTAGATAATTTCACATTCCAAATAGATGAAGCAAATTATAATGTAATGCAATTATTAAAAGAAAAGTGAGGTAATTAATGCCGCGCATTAAAAAGAAAAGAGTCTCGATTCGTATAGATATGACTCCGTTGGTGGATGTGGCGTTTTTACTCCTCACCTTCTTTATGCTTACTACTCAATTTAAACCTGCGGAAGAAGTTGAAGTTGTTTTCCCGTATTCACATGCGGAAGTCAAACTTCCGGAAACTAACACAATGATTATATATATAAGCAAAGATTCAAAACTGTTTCTTGGTTTTGACTCCCAAATATTAATGGAAAAAATGTTTGGCCAGGCCAATAAGCTTCGCCAGGCGGTTGAAGTAAAACAAGAAAATCTTGGCGATCTTTTTATCAAAGCAAGAATTTCTAACCCGAAACTTATTACTATAGTGAAATCTGATGCTGAAGTTGAATTCGGGGTTGTTCAGGATATGATGGAATTACTTCGTAAGGTTCAGATAACAAGATTTAATATGGTAACAAATTTTAAAGTTGATAAAAAAAGTTAAAATAGGAGAATAATATGGCTGGTGGTGACGTTGGCGGCGATAGCGGCGGACACAAAAAGAGAAAAGGTAAAAGGAAACCAAAGAAAAGACTCAATATTCGTATTGATATGACTCCTTTGGTGGATGTTGCTTTTTTACTGTTAACATTTTTTATGTTAACTACGGTCTTCCGTAAGCCACAAACACTTGAAATAAATCTTCCCCCGGATAAAGACGTAGAAGTTAAAATGGCGGAATCAAATTTATTGACTATTAGATGCGATGAACAACATAATCTTTATTGGAGTATTGGATTTGATCTACCTCATAAACTTACTTTTGAGCAATTGCCAAAATTCCTAAAAGAGAAAAAACAAGAGAACCCAAAATTTGTTGTACTAATTAAGATAGATCGAAAAGCAAAATATCATGTTATGATTGATCTAGTTGACGAATGCGTTCAAGCCAATCTTAACAGTCGTGCTTTTGCACCAATTACCGATATTGATAAAAAAGAAATGTCAAAAGCAACCATATAAGCCGGAGGAAAATTATGTCTGAAACAATAGCACTTAAAAAAAATGGCGGAGTATATGGAGCTTTCGAATTAAAAAAGCTCTACCCAAGAAATTATGCGATTGGAGTAGCGGTTGCTACCCTTCTTCATTTACTCTTAGTCGCGTCATATTATATATATCAGGAAATTACTCGCGAGGATTTTGATAATGCACCGACAGTCGGCAGAGTATTGAAATATAGTGATCTTGGTCCACCTCCTTCAATAGCAAATGAAGCACCCCCACAAATATCTGTTGCAGGACCAGTAGCCCCACCAACAGTTGGTGTTCCGGTTCCGGTTCCCGATGAACAAGCTCCGCCCGAAGCTACAATTGCGACTCAACAAGAGATGAGTCAGCAGGTTGCACCTGCTCTTGGAAATGATATTGGTGGGCAAGCGCAGATTACACAAGATATAAAAATTGAAAGTGATCAAGAACCGGGAATAGATGCTTTCGTTGCTGTTGAGAAATATCCCGAGATGGTAGTTTCTGTAAAACCCGAATATCCTGAAATTGCAAAACGTGCCGGAATAACAGGCAGAGTATTTGTGAAAGTTTTGGTTGATAAGGAAGGCAAACCGAAAAGAGCGGTTGTTATTAAAACAGATTCGGATTTGTTTAATGATGCTGCAATAGCAGCAGCAATGAAATCAGCTTTCACACCTGCATTACAAAACAATCACCCAATTGCAGTTTGGATAGTATTGCCATATAAATTCCAATTACAGGAATAATGAAAAACTTGATGACATATATTGCATACACTGCGGGAGTTATTTTTATTTTACTTGGGCTGGCAATTTTATTCACAAATTTATTTCCAGCCCAACTTCCTTCTCAATTAAAAGTAACCATGGGAATTGTTCTTTTTCTTTATGGCACATTCAGAATTTTATCTACTATGTTCAAGGTTAAAAGACGTATAAAAGATGAGGGCTCTAACTAAAATATCTTTTCTGTTTCTTTTTTTTATTTTGACATTCTCAGCTTGTAACGAGCGTCAAATATCACCAATCAAAGGTTCGCTTAAATGTTATGTTGATGAATCTCTTTACAATGTAGTTAAAGCTGCAAGAGACACTTTTGTTGTGCTTTACCCCGGTAGCAGTATAGAATTAGTTTCAGTTAAAGCGCGCGAAGGAATTGCCGCTGTTCTTAATCAAGAAACAAGGATTTTTATCAGCACCAGGGAATTAAATGCTGAAGAAAAAGTATTCTCTGAAAAAGCGAAATTAGACTTGCGTCATTTTAATTTTTGTTATGATGCCATTGTCCCGATTGTAAACGAAAACGATTCAAAATTTCAGATTACCGTATCAGAAATAAGAAACTTAATTTTCGGACAAGCAAAAAACTATAAAGTTTTTGTTCCAGAACACAATTCCGGCATTTATGAATATTTGAAGGAAAACATACTTGATAAAAAGGAACTACAGAATATAACAGCAGTAAAAAGTGAAGAAGACGTAATAAGCAAAATAAAAACGACAAAAAAGAGTATTGGATTTGTTGGAGTAAACACGTTAAACGATGTTAAAGGAGTTAAAGTTTTAGAGTTAGGTTCAAAAGTTAGGAGTGATGGAGAAGTGTTGTATTATAAACCGTATGCTGCCTATTTGATAACTCAGAATTATCCTTTTACACGGACTACAACTATTTATCTTAATGACATGGGTATCGGTCTGGCCTCCGGTTTTGCAACTTTCTTAACAAGTTTTGAAGGCCAGAAAATTGTAGCAAAAAATAATTTGGGACCTGCAACTGTTCCTGTAAAAATGGTGAAATAAAACAACGGTAAAAAAATGAAAAAAACAGCTCTTTTATTTATTGGAATCTTTTTTGTTTTGTCGTTTAATGTAAATGCTCAAAGCACACTGGCAGACGGCGAGAAAGCTATAAAGAATAAAGAATATGCCAAAGCTTTAACAATTGTCAAAGAGTTTTTAAACGGCAACAATGCCATAGACGCGCTCAAACTTTTGATACAATTACGGGAAAAGAATTTTAACGATATAAAGCTCTATGAATATTTAGGCGATACGTATTCTCAAATGAATGTTGCCGAGAATGCTCTTATAAATTACGAGCAGGCCGAAGCGATGGATTCGTTAAATATCCAGCTGAAATTTAAATCGGCGGAGTTGCTTTACAAATCAAGAAGGTATAAAGAAGCCGGTAATAAATATTTGAAGATTATTCAGATTGACCCGAATAACAAGGAGGCGATTTTAGAAACCGCCACTATTCTCTACCTGGCAAAATATTATAACGATGCCGCCACATATTTTGAAAAATATCTGGCACTTGAGCAAACTCAAGATGCATATCAAAAAATTTCAAAAGCTTTTTTGGAATCCCAGAATTATGATAAAGCATACAAATACTCGGTTGAAGGATTGGTGAAGTATCCCCAAGATGCGGTTCTGAATAAAAGTGCAGCGATTGCATCTTTCGGTCTGCAAAAATTTGATGAAGCCGGGAAATATTATTCGGCACTTCCGGATTCGCAAATGACGATAAGCGATTTAAAAAACGCCGGCGTTGCATTTCAAATGATCAAAGCCGATTCCATTGCCATTAAATATTTTGAAAAAGTAGTTAAGAAAGACAGCACACAATCCAGTCTCTTTATGATAATGGCAGATAATTATTACCGAAATAATAATTTTGAACAGGCAATAAAATACTACGAAGCAAAAATTAATATTGATCCCACATTTGAACAGGCGTACCGTAACATGGCGTTTGTTTACTTTAGAATCGAAAAGTGGGATAACGCACGTCAAGCATTCTTAAAAGCAAAAGAATTAGTGGATACAACTTTTCAGACACATTATTGGCTTGCACAAACTTATTCTAAAATGGATTCCACCGAACAGGCCGCCGAACTGTATATAAAGATTCTAAAGTTGGCTGAAGGAAGAGAAAAACAATACAAGGATGAAATATTAATAGCCAATGATTTTCTAGGCAGACGCGCTTTTCAGAAAAAAAATTATCAGGCTGCTATAACATATTTATCAAAAGCTCTCCAATCGAGACCAAACGAATGGAGATTTATGGAAATGTTGGGTGCCTCATATCATCAACTGCAAAATTATGATGAAGCGATCAAATGGTATAAAGCAGTTTTGAAATACAATTCTAAGAGCGAAATTGCAAAAAAAGGTTTGAGAATGTTAAGTGCCGATTAAACTTATACTGCGACGAAAATAAATTATGACTCAAAATAAAGTTAGTAAGTATTTCAATCCGTGGCACCATGTAAGTTATGGTGATAATATTCCGCAATTTGTAAATACAATTATTGAAATTCCTGAAGGCTCTAAAGCAAAATACGAACTTGATAAAAAAAGCGGTCTTCTTAAATTAGACCGAGTTTTATTCTCAGCCGTTCATTATCCTGCTAATTACGGCTTTATACCACGCACGTTAAGTGATGATGAAGACCCGCTTGATATTCTTGTTATATGTTCCGTAGAAGTTGATCCGCTTTGTTTAATTGAGGCAAAAGTTATCGGCGTTATGGAAATGGTTGATAATGAAGAAAAAGATGAAAAAATCATTGCGGTAGCAAAGAACGATATTTCCGTGAATTATATAGACGATCTTGAACATATGCCGCCTCATACAATGATACAACTGCAGAGATTTTTTGAAGACTATAAAAAATTAGAGCACAAAAATGTAATTGTGGAAAAAATTGTAGGCAAAGAGGAAGCATATAAAATTATTCTCGATGGAATAAAACGATACGAAGATATTTATGGAAAGGAATTATAATGGATAAAATTAATTTGTTAAATAATTCAGAACAAAATGAAGCAACGGGGAATTACAAACTTTCTAATTCACTTTTATATTTATACTCGCTTCTGGGATTCATTTTCCTCATAATGATTCTTGGTATGGCATATTTCCTTTATTACATTTTCAAATAGGATTATTCCCAAATACCATAAATAAAAAGACGCGTTACCGCGTCTTTTCTTTTTTAAAAATTATCTTTTATACTATACTTCTTTTGCCTGTATTTCCAGAAGAAGTACATTGGTAAACCTGCCGCGATCAATATTAATCCCATCATTGCATTGGATGTATCGGAAATAATAGTATTTGCAAGAAATAAAAACGAAAAGACAACGAATATTATCGGAGTATATGGATAACCCCAAACTTTATACGGTCGCTCAGCATCCGGCATTTTTTTGCGTAGGACGAATACACCGTAAGCGCCTAGCATATAAAATAAATATGCACCGAAAATTACATAATCTGTAATTGTATCGAACGAACCCGACATTACTAATACACACGACCAAATTCCTTGAACTACCAAAGAAACGTGAGGAGTTCCAAATCGAGGGTGAACTTTACCTAAACCTCTGAAAAATAAGTTTGTTCTTGCCATTGCATATGGAACACGCGCAGTCGCAAGTATGCTGCCGTTAAGGGCGCCAAATGTGGAAATTATAACCGCAATAGCAATTAATGATCCGCCTTTAGTTCCGAAAATTTTTTCTGCGGCTGTAGCTGCAACAAGCGGAGATTTTGCCATCACATCAATGGGTAATACGTAGAGATAAGCAACATTTATTAAAACATAAACACCGATTACAATCAATGTTCCCCATAATAGACTAAGAGGAATATTTCTTTTCGGATTTTTAACTTCACCTGAAACGTAGGTTACACTGTTCCATGCATCATAAGCCCAAAATGCGCCCGCAAAAGCAAGACCAATCATTGCTATTAAATTATTGGAAGTAGAATGTGGAATCGAAAATCCCGTGTAAACATTTGAGAAACTTCCATTCCCCAGGAGAAGAAGAAATACTGAGATTAAAATGATGGAAATAATTTTTACATAAGTTACGATTGTTTGAACAACTCCACCAAAGACAACACCGATATAATTAACACTCGTTAAGAAAAAAATACAGATAATTGCAACAGCCTTAGTTCCAAAATCTAAAAACGGGTGAATGTTTCCAACTAGAGGCATGTATAGTGCAAAATCCTGTATATGCTGCGGAAGCTGAGGATATTTAATAAAGTAGCCGAGGTATTCGGCAAAAACATAAGCTATTGCAGCTTGGCTTCCGGTTTGAATTACTGAAAGAATAGACCAACCATAAAGATAAGCAGTAAAATCTCCATACATTTTTCTGAAATAAACATACTGCCCGCCTGTTGCATCAATCATTCCGGCAATTTCAGCATTTATAAGAGCACCAATAAATGTAATAATTCCGGCAGCAATCCAAATAATAATAAGTAATTCGGGAGAACCAAGTTGTTGCGCCATCGATGATGGCTTTCTAAATATTCCGGATCCAATCATAGAACCGGCAACAATCATAATGGTTGCAGTTAATGTTAATCCCCGGACGAGTTCAGTCTTTTTATTTTTCTCTTCCATTATCACCAATTAAAGTTTGCACAAAATAGTTAAGTGTTAAGAAAAGTCCAATGGAATTATAAATCTGTTTCAATTCTTTTTGATAGGTCCTGTAATGATGTTTTGCTTTCTAGTAATTCCGGTATATATTCAACCGAGGTAACAAATGTCCATAAATAAGCTACGATCGAGTAAATACTTCCAAGCGAGAAATCGTCCAGATCAATTGCAATATAAAGAACAAACAGAAAAATTATTAACAGAACAAATCTCATAATTCCAAAATTTGCCGCGCCCCAAGTTGCAATTTTTTCCTGAAGTTTTGCCATCGTATTATAAATTGTAGTTACTTGTTCCGGTTTTCTCTTTGAAAATGTATCATAAATAGTTTCGTAAGTATCATGAAGTTCGGAATGCAGTTTTACAACATTTTTACTGTAAAGACTGCTTAGAATTATTAAAGGAAAAGAGATTAACAAACATACCAGAGAAATTCTTAGATCGAAAAATGTTAGAGCTATAACTGCACCAAGAATAGCAATAATCTGTTCTGCAATTTCGGGAATTCTATATTGGACAAACGTTACATATTCTTGTGAAAGGTGGGCGCGCGCAACTGTTTTAGAGGTATCGTACCCTCGTTTATTGCCGGCCTCGGCAATCTTGGTAACAAGCTGAACATACATTTTTTGAAAAACTCTCGGTTCAAATCTTCTGCGGAAAGTACCTGAAGCGGAATTGATTAAATATGCAGTTATCCAAAAAATTAACGGTACAATGTGGGCAAATTTATCTGAAGGAACACTTGGGTTGGATCTTTGAAGAAATGCGTCAATTAAATTTCCAAACAACGTCGGCTCTAGAATCCATGCAATATTTTCAACTAAAATAAGAAAAGCAATTAGCGAAATCCCCTTCTTATGTTCTTTGATTAATTTAAATAGAGCCATTTATTTTTATTAACCTTAGGCGAGTGTTTCTAAGTTATTAGTTATCTCTAAATTTTTATGAAAGAAAAATAATAACTATCTTGACGATGTGCATTTTATGTTTTTACACTTTTTTAAAAATAATGAGGTTTGGATGGAAAATGTTAGCAATAAGGGCAAATCAAGTGATATTCCTTTTTACTTTTTAATGGGAATTCTCGGATTCTCCATCGTATTTACGGTTGGTTATCTACTATACACTGTACTTTTCGGTTGATCATACATCGAAATAATATCCTTCTACTAAATAAATGAACTTCTAAAATTTTTTTAGAAATTTCCGGCGAAAGATATATTCGGCGAAAATTGTATTTAGTGATATTATGTATTACAACAAGTCCAATCAATTTTTTGGTTTACCCATTAAAATTATATGATATTACGCGGATTACAATTAAATCCTATTTGTCGTTTAGTGCTTAATCTTTTTTAACGGATGTGCTTCGGTATTAAAAACATATTTTTCCAAGGCTTTTGTTCCATCAGTTGAAAAGAGTAAATAAAAATATTTGAGTGTCTCTGCAAAGAAAAAACTCTCCATCGAATCGCTCTTCTCTTTTGTTACAACACTTTTTAATGCCGAATAGCCTTCATTTGCTTTGCAATATTTAACTAGACTGTCAAAAAAGGTTTTCCCCATTGCAATATACTTCGGGTTTTTTGTATAGTAATAAAGATAAAATGCAGATTCTATAATCTCAGGACGTAAAACATAATTAGCATATAAGATTTTATTTGTTTTGTAATCAAACTGTTCCGGTTCAATATCAAAATGTGTCCACATATAATAACAAGATTCTTGAAGTTGGACAGCTTGTTTCAGGTTGCCGCCATAGGCAAGTACTGCCGGAAGAAAAGCATCGAGCGCACCGAATGTTGAAGAAGTTTGTTCACCCGTGTTCATATCAACTTGGCCGTACCACAATCCTGTTTCTGTTTTTTCCGGTAAATATTTATTTACAGCAGCGATACTCTCATCATACATATTCTTAAAATCTTTATCACCAAATAACAGCCATGACTTTAAAAGATATTCATAATATGAATCAATCATTCCGCTAATGTGACTTTCAGTATTTTTCCATTCACCTGTTTCAACATCTATTGTTGTCCCGACAAGTCCGATCTTAGATCTGCGTTTGAATAGCTCCACAATTCCTTTCTTGGTCTTATCATAATAGATTTTGTTGCCGGTCAATTTGCTTAATGTTCCAAATTCTAACATTAACGTTCCAATCTCGGCTGGATTGTTTACCTTTCCTTTTGTCTCTCCGGTTTTGAGATTAACATTTACGTACGGCATTCCTGTTGGAGAATTGAAAACGGGAAGCAGTCTTTTCCCCAAATCTTCCGCCAGCTTTAAAAATCTTTTGTCTCCATCAAGCTGATAAGCGGAAATTAATCCTCCTAGTAAACGGATTGTGATTTCAAAGTTTTGAATGGAAAGATTTTTATCAAAAGATAATTTCTCAAAAATTAATTGTTTTGTTTCTTCGGCTTCTTTTGTTAAACCCATCAACAGCATTGTATCAAATGCATCAACCGGAGTCATCAGCAAAGATTCTCCATACCAGTCACGGTATGTTTTGCTTAATGGTTTTAGCTGATCATGTCCCCAAGCGTATTTTTTATAAGCATTCCATGCATGAAGAAATTCCTGTTTAACTTTTTCTGCATAGAGAGCATTATCATTTTTAGAATATTTTTCTGCTGCGGTTGAATGTCCGGCGAAAAAACTTGTTATGGCAATTAATAAAATTAATCCTGTTTTCATTTTTAGCCTGTTGCATGTAATTAAAAAATGGTTTTTAGTATTTGAGGGTACTCGTCATTCACTTTGATTATAAACTCGCCGAATAATGTGTTCGCCCACGCAAACCACGAGCGGGAAAATTTTGATGAATCGTCTTTGTCAAATGATTCGTGCATAAAACCTGTTCCTGCATGAGTATTCTTCAAAGTTCTAATACATGATCTTATTTCATCCTCGTTATTACTGGTTAATCCACGCATAATAATGCTCAAATTCCAGATTTTACCAAATCCGGCATGCGGGCCTCCGATTCCCTCTCCGGCTTTTCCTCTAAAGAAGTACAGATTATTTTCACTAAGTAAAAATTTTCTTGTATTAAGATAAATCTCATCATCTATTCTAACGGAACCTAGATAAGGTAGTGAAAGCAAGCTCGGAACATTTGCATCATCCATAAAAAGTTTATTGCCGAATCCGTCAACTTCGTATGGATAGATTTTACCGAAAGCAAGATGATCTGCAATGCAATATTTTTTTAATGCAGCTTCTACTTCTAGGGCCAAATTTTTGCAGTCATCGGCGGAAAGTTTATCATTTATTACAACACCAAAAATTTCTGCAAGATTTTTAAGTGCGGTAACCGCAAAAAAGTTTGACGGTACTAAAAAGGGGAAAATCGTTGCATCATCCGAAGGACGGAACATCGAACAAATCAATCCAACAGGTTTAACCGGATTACCGTAACCTCCTCCGGCAAGAGTATCCAGTTGCCAGGAAGTTTTTCTTCCGAATTTGTACGGTCCTAAATTTTCTTTTCTCTGCTGTTCTCTCAATGTTTTGTAAATCAATTTTGCAGCACTCTTCCAGTCTTCATCGAAAACAGAAACATCTTTAGTCGTTTTCCAATATCCGTGGGCAAGACGGATAGGATAGCATAGAGAATCAATTTCCCATTTGCGTTCATGAAGCTCCGGTTTCATTTCAGTTTCGTCTTTTCCCCAATAACTTCCCGTCGGTCCGTTATTAAAGGCGTTTGCATAAGGATCTATCAGAATACATTTTGTTTGGCGATTAATTACGCCGGCAATTAGATCGCGCAATTTTTTATCATCATTTATTAATGGCAAGTAAGGCCAAACTTGCGCAGTAGAATCCCGAAGCCACATTGCATTTATATCACCGGTTATTACAAATGTATCGGGTCTCCCATTTATGATTTTAAGTGTAACGGTTGTGTCGAGTGTATTTGGATAACAATTTTCGAAAAGCCACGCAAGTTCTTCATCCGCAATATTTTTTTTCATCTCTACTATTTTGGATTCAACGGCATCACTAATAAACTTGCGTTCACCTAATTTTGGGCGCTTGCTTATAAAATTATTTTTATTGGATATAAATTTTTTTAAATATCCCGATTCATTTGCTATTAAATCTTTACCCAGTGTAATGCCGGCAAGCGCAAGTCCGCCGCGTTTAATAAAATCTCTTCTAGAAGCCATATAGAATTCCAATTTTTTCCATATTAAAAACAATTATTTAATAATTAATTGTAAAATAGGTAATGGAAGGAAAAGTAAAAAAGATTTTTCTTGAGCCGTAAATGTCTATTTGCTATGTTGCAAACAACTCATCAAGTGGGTTCACTTTCTCATCAAAAAATAATAAACAACGGACGGATAATTTTTCTGTTCATAAACATAAAAAAAGGAGAATAACATGGTAGAATTAACCTCACTTTGGTTACCCATCCTTTTATCGGCAGTAGTTGTCTTTATCGTTAGTTCAATCATTCATATGGCAACACCATGGCACAAAAAAGATTATGGAAAAATTCCAGATGAAGGTAAGGTTTTAGAGGCACTACGTCCATTCAATATTCCGGCCGGCGATTATATGGCGCCTTTAGCATCAGGCATGGAAGATATGAAATCGCCTGCGTTTGCTGAAAAAATTAAAAAGGGTCCGGTTGTTATTTTAACCGTAAGACCAAATGAAATGTGGAAGATGGGACCAACTTTAGGTCTTTGGTTTCTCTACTCGGTTGTTGTTGGATTCTTTGCTGCATACATTGCAAGTCACGCACTGCAAGTTGGGGCTACCTATTTATCTGTTTTTCGTTTTGTTGGCGCCAGCTCTTTCATGGGATATACTTTTGCGCTTTGGCAATTTTCTATTTGGTACGGACGCAAGTGGAGTATAACAATAAAAGCAACAATTGATGGGCTGCTCTATGCTCTTTTGACAGCCGGGGTCTTCGGCTGGTTGTGGCCTAGAATAAGCATGTGAATTTTTCTTTGCCTTCTTTGCGGATTCTCAGTGAACTCTGCGTTTAAATCTTTTAAACGTAAAGAACGCGAAGAAAACGCAGAATGCACAAAAAATGATAAAATTAACAAGAAAGAATTTTATTGAGGGATACATATCTTATGATTAAGTTGTGAATGGTTCTTTTGCCGTTCACAACTTTTCCTATCTCAAGTATAGAAATTTTTATTTGATATAAATTGTAAAAATTTCTCCATCCGCTCTCGGATTAAAAATAATTAGAAAATTATTTGCCGACATATTTTTACATCGATTTAATTTCGTTACGCGAAAAAACAAACTGTAACGGTAAATAAATTAAGGAGAAATATTATGTCACAATTGAGAATCAAAGAGTATCCAACCGGAAAATTGTACATCTCTGATGAACTTCTGAAAACACACACATTAACATTAAATGATTTAAAAGGAAATCAAATGACAATTATGCTTGGGGAGGCGATTAATTTATGCAAATTTTCCAAGAGGGCTGAAAGAAACTTAAACAACCAAATTGCTTTTCTCTCGTCTTGTAAATCGGCCGGCATTCTGCCCAAAGTATGCATCTACGAATTAAAAGCAAATCCTCCCGATCCCGAAGCCCAGCACATATTGATTATTTCAGGCACATACGATGATCAGATTAAGTATCAGGAAATGTTTTATCTACCTAAAGCAGAGTCAATTTTTGATAGTCTGTTTCATTCACAGGACTGGAGCCAAATAAATCCCGAATCAAGTGTTGGCAATATTGCACAGAAAGGATACGGGCTTACTTCATTGGATTCTTTTGACGCACTACTGAGAAAAATAAGGAACGGAGATTATGTAGTTAGTAGAACTGTTTAGTTATATAAGGAATTTTTAACATGAGCAATAATCAACCGGATAAGAATTTAAATTACACAAAGATAGGCGGATGGCTGATTTTAGTTGCAATCGGACTTGTATTGAGTTCGATCGCTGTTCTTCTCTACATAATCTCTGATATTCTTCCCGCTTTCCACGTAGTCTCGGTTTCACAGGTAAGCGGTGAATTACGGCTCTATTTATTTCTTGATCTCGTACTTAATCTTTCTTTGTTGGTTTATATAATCTATGTTATTGTTTTGTTTGTCAAAAGGAGGACAGCCGTACCGAAATTTGTGATCTCTCTTTACATTTTAAATTTTGCGTTTATAATAATAGATCGCTTTGTTTTCAAAAGCATAAGTGAATCGCAATGGATTTTTGTAATTATACAAAGTGTTGCTTCTGCGTTGATATGGATTCCCTATTTCCTAGTTTCGAAACGTGTTAAAGGAACTTTTGTTGTAAAGAAAGAAGAAGAATGACTGTAGTTGCGTAGTTAATATTATAAGAATTTTATTTTTCGGATGCTTCTTTTTCTATGATTGCTTTATAAATTACTTTTGCCATTAATGCAGCACCCGCTTCGTTGGGATGAATCCCATCGGGAAGAAGAATCTCTTTTCCTTCGAATGGTTTGTATAGATCAATAATCTCAACATTTTTATCTTTACTTATCCTCTCAATTATGGGGATTATATCATTTACAATTATAGAATCGCGGATATCAAAATTAATTTTGAACGCCGGAACGGGTTTGCAAACAAATATTTTCGGTTTAGACGTCAGATTCTTAAAAGTATCAACAAAGTCTCCGTAATCATTTTCGAATTCTTCTTTGTATTTCCAGTTATATGGTTTCGAATCGTTTGTGCCGAGCTTGATGATCACTATATTAGGATGGTATGCAATTGCATCTTGAAACATTTGTTCATTCCAGTAAGGATTATCTCCTTTTCTCAGCATGGTTCTTCCGCTAAAACCGAAATTTTTTACTTCGTATTTTTCCCCCAATAGTCTTCCTAACACGGAAGGATAAGAATCCTTTTCTCTATTTTCGATACCGGCACCGAATGTTATACTATTTCCGATGCAAGCAACTTTTATTGAAGCGGTTGGTTTTACTTCTTGAGCAAAAGAAATAAATGTTAAGGAAAGAAGAAAAAGTAACGTCAATAATTGTTTTGAAAAAGATTTCATAGCATTTTCTGTATTTAAGTTATTAGATATTTCGCTTCGCTCAATATGACAAGTTAATTTTATTCGAGGGTTTTAACTCCTATCACGGGCTTTGCTTCTGTTTCAAGCAGATCAAAAATAACAATTTCATTCTTTCCCTTTTTTAACCAAGGAGCAGGACAGTATAATCTTTTCTGCGGACCGATATCCCAATAGCGACCTAGATTTTTTCCGTTAATGTACACAATACCTTTTTTGTAAATGCCCATGTCAATGTAAGTATCAGCTGTCTCGTTTAAATCAAATGTGCCCTTAAAGAAAAATCCTCTTCTATCCTGGAAAATGTTTGATTGCTTGATTGCCTGAATGTATTTCGCATCAAACGGCAAGTTGCAAACTTCCCAGTTCATCAATGTCATTCCATTTAAAGTAACACGGTCGGTAATTCCTTTTCTATCAATCAAGTTTTGTCCGTAATTTATTCTTCCCATTGCTTCAACAAAAATTTCCAGAACCGGATCTTTAACATCACTTTTTGGCAGCTCAATTGTTTTTTCTCCCTCACGTCTGTCGAGCTTGCCGATATATTTTCCATTCAAAAAAATTGTTGCATAATCATGAAGATCGGTAATCGTTAGCTTGCCGCTTTTGTGTCCGATCAGTTTTGTTTTATAGAGAATAAATCCTTCATATTGATCGAACATTTCCATCGGTTTCGGCTGTATTGATTGTTTTGGTCGGGGAAGATTATCCCATACACTTGAGAACAATTGCATTTTGATTTCGGGAATTTCAATTGACGGAACAGGTTTGGGTAAATCAGGAATGCTCTTAACATATTTTGAGATTAAATTTCTCAGCACAAAATATTTAGTTGTCGGCAATCCTTGTTCGTTAATCGGCGCATCGTAATCGTAGCTTGTAATATCAGGTTCAAAAGGTTTGTTTCCGGAATTAGCGCCTGCAGTAAATCCGAAATTTGTTCCGCCGTGAACGACATATAGATTAAACGATTTTTTGTTTTCCAATAAAAATTTTATTTCTTTGAAAAGATTTGATGTATCAGCACGTCCCCAATTTCCATCCCACGGAGTAAACCAGCCGGGATAAGTTTCGCTGCTGAACGACGGAACATTCGGATTTCTTTTCTTAGCCTGTTCAAAATCTTTTTCGTTCGATCCGCTGTCTAAACCGACTGCTGCACCGTCAATGTTACCGGCTTCGAGCATGTATGATGTCGGCCCGTCTGCAGTATAGAACGGAACATCAATACCGTTCTTCAACCAAATCTTTCTAAGTTCCTCAAGATAATTTTTATCATTGCCGTAACTTCCGTATTCGTTTTCAATCTGCACCATCAAAATTGGTCCGCAATTGGTAAGAAGAAGCGGTTTAATAATTTTTGATAAATGAGTTATATACTTTTCAACCTCTTTCATGTAGCGCAGATCCATACATCGAACTTTTATATCGGGGATTTTTAAAAGATAAGGAGGAAGTCCTCCGAAATCCCACTCGGCACAGACATAAGGACCTGGACGGAACAACACCCACATATTTTCTTCTTGTGCAATTTTTATGAATTGTGCTATATCTCTATTCTCTGATTTAAAATCGTATTTGCCGGGCGATGATTCATGATAATTCCAGAAAATATATGCTGCAATTGTATTGCAACCCATTGCCTTCGCCATTTGGATTCGGTGCCGCCAATATTCTTTTGGAATACGTGCCGGATGCATCTCTCCGCTTATTATCTGAAACGGTTTCCCATCGAGTAGAAAATTATCCGGTGAAAGTGTGAATGAGTGTTTTTGTGCAGAACAAACACAAACAGCAACAAATAAAAGCAAAACGATTTTTTTCATAACATTCTCTGAATAACAGGATTATTTAATTTTAAATACCCATGCATTTTCACATGGCGGATTATTTTGTAATGCTTGCGGAATATAAACTATAAAATTTGATCCAACCTTTTCTAATTTCAATTTTACTTTTGAACCAAGCAAAACAACAGTTGATTTATTTCCAACAATAGAAAGCGGTAATTTTATTTCTGCAGAAATTGTTTTTTCATTCTCGTCAGTAAGATAAATTGCATAAACTGTTCCATCCTTCAATTGAGTAAAGCAAACTTTTCCTTCTCTGTAAGGTGCAATCGGACGAGTATTATAAATTGCTTCGTTATTGATTTTCATCCATATACCAAGCTCTTTTAATCGTGCGTAGGCTTCGTCATCCCAAGTTCCTTCCGGAGATGGTGCAATATTCAATAAAAGGTTTCCGCCTTTCGAAACAATATCAACAAGAATATTTATCAGCTCGTGCATGCTTTTGTATTTTGCATTAAATGCATAACTCCAACCTCCACCCATAATGATGCAAGATTCCCATGGGTAGGGAAGAAGCTTTCCCGGAATTTGATTTTCGGGAGTAAGATAATTTTGATAATGTCCTTCAACGGCGCGGTCAACAACAATTAATCCCGGTTGTTTCTCCCTAGCTTTTTTAACAAGTTCAGGCATATTTATATCCTGGCTTTGTGGACGCGTTGCATATTTTGCAGAGAGCATTTGCTCTTTTACTTCTTCATCTGTTTTGATGCGAACCCATCCGCCGTCAAGCCATAGAATATCAATTCTTCCGTAGTCGGTCATTAATTCCATAATTTGGTTGTGTGTAAATTCAACAAATTTTTTCCAGCGATCGGGATAGGTTGGAATATTATAATTTACGTTTCGGTCTGGAGTTGCAAAATTCGGCCACCAATAATTTTCATTATGCCAATCGGGTTTGGAAAAATACGCGCCTGTCATAAATCCCTCTTTGCGGAAAGCGCTAAATATTTCTTTTGCAATATTTGCTTTCGCATTTGTACTGAATGCACAGGCTGGATCGGTAATTTTATAATCGGTTTGTTTTGTATCGAACATCGAAAAACCATCGTGATGTTTTGTGGTGAAGATAACATATTTCATTCCGGCATCTTTAGCAGCTTTAGCCCACTTGCCGGGATCAAATTTTGTGGGATTAAAAGTTTTCTTTAGATCCTCGTACTTCTTTTTGTATTCAACATAGTTATCGTTATTTCTTCTTTCCCATCCCTCATCCTCGGAACAGATAGACCATGATTCAACAACTCCCCATTGAGAATACGGCCCCCAATGCATAAGCAAACCGAATTTAATGTCCTGCCATTTTTCTAATTGCTTAAGTACAAGCGGATCTGTTTCGGGATAATATTTTTGAAGATACTCTTGAGCTCGAGAAGATGAAGACAAGAGTAAGATTAAGAGAAAGAGCAAGAAAATTTTTTTCATGGCAATTTCCTTTATTGTCAGTTCTGCATTTTGAACAATCCAAAGTTTGCAAGAGTTGGGTTTAACCGAGATTGCTCGATTACTAACCTAACACGTTTTGATTTTACCGGGTTGAAGCGAATCAATCGTTTATATCCTATGGTAGTTCCGTCAACAAACATCATCCATTTCTTTCCATCCCAATATTCAAGGCGAAATTTTTCTATACGCTGACCAACTCTGATTTCCTCTTGCAGCATAACAACATCAAAAGTTTTAGTACCGGTTAGAATAAATTCCAATTCGGCAGATGTCTTTGTTGAATCGGTTGTCCAATAAGTATTATTATCCAATAAATTTTTTGCAAATATTTTTTTCATTCCGTACGATTTTATTTTTGCATCGGCGGCAAGATTGTTCTTAAATGTTTTGTCCAGAATCTTTTTCATTCCTGTTAAGTTTTTTTTATCGTAATCTGAAATCAATCCGCGTTTATCGGGAGGAACATTTAGAAGCAGAACACTATTGCGTCCAACAGAACTAAAATATATATCAACAAGTTTCTCCGGTGATTTAACCATTGTGTCTTCAGAAGAACGATAAAACCACCCAGGTCTAATAGACACATCTGTCTCTGCCGGATACCAGAACAAACCGTTGGATTTCAAAATTTTTTCTCTGCTTCCAAAATCATCACCTATTAAATCCTTTGGTTGGTAAATTTCATCAAGAGGATTTTTCATTGAAGAAGCGTTCAGTTCATTTAATTTAGAGAGATCAATGGGTATAACATTCCACTCGGTTTCTCTGCCGTAACCAGATTCCGTTCCAACCCACCGTATATCCGGCGCCATTCCAAACACTACAGCATTTGGTTGAAGTTCTCGTATAGCTTTATAATAAGATTGCCAATCATAAACTTGTTTTTTCCCGTTCGGTCCCTCACCATTAGCACCGTCAAACCAGACTTCTGTTATCTCTCCGTAATTTGTTAAAAGCTCACGTAATTGATTGCAAAAATATTTATTGTATTTCGGCGAGTCACCATAATCCGGATAATTTCTATCCCAAGGAGAAAGATAGAGCCCGACTTTCAATCCGTATTCTCTGCACGCATCTACAAATTCTTTAACAACATCACCCTTGCCGTTTTTCCAAGGAGAATTTTTTACGCTGTGCTCGGTGTATTTGCTCGGCCAAAGACAAAATCCGTCGTGATGTTTTACGGTTAGTATTGCCAAATTCATTCCGGCATTTTTATAAACACGCGCCCATTGTCTTGCATCAAAATTTGTTGGATTAAAAAATTTTTCATCTTCTTTTCCGGCACCCCATTCGTTATTGGTAAATGTGTTCATTCCGAAATGTGCGAACGCGATAAATTCCAACTTCTGCCAATCGTACTGTTGCTTTGTTGGAACAACATTAGCTGCTTTTATAATTATTTGTTTGGGTGTGTCGGTTGGTTTTAAAAATGTAAAATTTTTTTGTCTGTTGTCGGTCGTTTGTTGTGAGTGGATTGTTGCGGCAAAAGCGAGCAAGTAAACAAAAACAATTATTTTTGTCATTAGTATTTCCGGTAAAGTCTTTTGTGGTTAATTACACTCTCAAAAAAGTTTTTTTCTTGTACAGGAAATAAAGAAGCGCCCACTCAATTACGATGACGCAGCAGGCAAATATTGCAGGCTGTAATCCTTTATCAAACCAGCCGAGAGCGAATCCAAAAAGTTTTTTAACAGTGCGCGTGTAATCAATCCATGATGATGCAAGATAAACCGTAATTGAGTTCATACCGATTACAACAAAAAAGAGTGCCCACTTTTTAAAATCGAGCACATCTATCACAAAATAGAATATTGTTAAAAGAAGAATTGACCAGCCCGCAGTATATAAGGCGAATGAACTTGTCCAAAGATTTTTATTTATCGGGTAAGCAAAATTTATGAGTAAAGATAAAAGCAGAAGCGAGCCGGCTGCAATCAGCAAATAGCCAATTTTAGTAAAACCGTTCATCTTTTCATTTTTAATATATGATCCGGTAAGCGCACCCATCAAGGCTGTAGCAGTTGCAGAAATTTTTACAAGCCATCCTTCGGGATCGTGAATACCGAGATAAAGTTTTCCCGGCATAAGCATTCTGTCAATAAAACCGTTTATGCTTCCTTCTTTTGTCAACACCCCTGCACCGTAACCCGGAACGGGAATAAAATTCTGAATTGCCCAGTAACCAAGTAAAATTCCAACAACCCAATAAATTTGTTGTTTCCAATTAGTGTTCAAGAAAATAATTGCTGCAAAAAAATATGCTATACCAATTTGGCCAAGCACACTTGCGTATCTAATATGTTGAAGATTCCAATCACTTTGATAATTATAAAACACACCGAATAAAACCAATAATGCGGCTCTACGTAAAACCTTAAGATAGATTTTATTTTTTGGAACTCCTTTTTCTAATTGTCGTGATAGAGAAAATGGCATAGCGACACCGGAGAGAAAAAGAAACAAAGGAAAGATGAGATCATAAAAACTAAATCCGTTCCATTCAGAATGTTCAAGCTGTGCTGACATCCAAACGAAAATAGGAAAGCCGGTGTATTTTTTTAACACGTGGAATATTTCTTCGCCGCCGATAATCCAGAACATATCAAATCCTCTTAATGCATCCAGAGAGAGTAAACGATTAGATTTTATTTCTTCCATCTTAATCCTCTAATATTAATTCTGAAAAATAGATTCTTCCTTCAACTTTTTTTTATTTACATCACCATTAATTCTCTTTTCTTTTTCCACATACCGCGGGTAAAATCCGGAAATTTTTGCGGCGCACTTTTTTGTTTGATTGATCGTTCACTCAGTTCGCAAACCGCACTTATAACGGCGGCATCATAAACATCCATATCCGGCTCAACACCTTTGAGAAGCGAGTTGACCAATCTGTAATCTTCAATAAAATCCATTCCGCCGTGCCCGGCTCCCTTGCTCTGTTCTTCAAGATCAACCCAGATCGGGTGCTCGTATTTTTTCATATATTCATCAATCTTTTCCCATGCGTCCGGTTTACCTTCCTGCTCTATATAAATTTTTTGTTCGGGATATTTTCTTACAAGTCCTTTTGTTCCCTGTACATAAATATTTCTGCTGTAAGGGCGGGGAGAGTTTGTATCATGCGTTAAAACCACCGTCTCACCGTTCATTGTTTTAAGAACCGTTGTAACCACATCGCTTAAAACAAATTTCTCTTTTGCTTGCGGGCTATCGGCTCCGAATCTTTTTTCTGCATATAAATGAAGTCCGCGCGTTTTTGTTCCGAACGAAACTAAATAATCAAAATAATTTCCACGGTTTATATCTAAACATTGTGCAACTGGTCCAAGTCCGTGTGTAGGATAAAGGTCGCCGTTACGTTTCATAGAGTGTGCACGACGCCAAAGACCCTCACCTTCCATGTCATGTTTTACTCCGCGCAGATCATGCAAATAACCGCATTCAGCGTGAAGCAATTCGCCGAACAATCCTTTCTTAACCATATTTAGAATCATCATTTCTGTTTTATCATAGTTGCAGTTTTCCATCATGATGCAATACTTGCCGGTCTTCTCGGAAGCCTCCACAAGTTTCCAGCAATCTTCAATCGTATAAGCTGCGGGTACTTCTGTTGCCGCATGTTTTCCGTTCTTCATTGCTTCAATGCAAACCGGTACATGCCATTCCCATGGAGTTGCAGTGTAAACAAGATCAACATCATCGCGCTGACACAAGCGTTTAAAATCAGTTTCGCTTTTTGTATATGCTTCCGGTTTTTTGAACCCGGCTTTCACTATCATATCTTGAGCTCTTGCTGCATGTGCTTCGACAATATCACAGACTGCAACTATCTCGGCACCTTTTATTTTTATTAAGTTGGAGACATGATCTGTTCCCATTCCGCCGACACCAACATAACCTATACACACTTTCTCCATGGGCTTTGCGGTAGGTGCAACTTTTGCCGGACTTTTTAATTTTTGCTGTAGCTCTTCTGCTAGCGCAACACTGCTTACAGCAATTCCAACGCCCGCCATTGCACTTTTTTTAATAAAGTCTCTACGGTTTAATTCTTCGCTCATTGCTATATCCTTAGTCTTATTTAGAAAATTTTTAATCTTCTTGTAATTTCTCTTCCCTGTCCTGTAACAAAAATACTATCTGAAGTTAATGTAACTTTTGCAAAAGAAACACTATCCGGAGTATCAACCATTCCCTTAAAATTTATGAAATGCACTCCGTCTTTTAATGCATAACCGCCGGGGTGATTGTGTCCGCAGAAATAAGCTTTAACACATTTATAATTTGTTAACATTGCTGTAAGCTCCTCATCATTGAATAGACTATGACAAGCGACGGGATAAATTGGAAAGTGACACAGCACAATTATTTTTTTATTTTCTTTTACAGCAACATTAAGCTGATTTTCCAGCCATGAAAATTGTTTAGAGCTTAATCCGCCGTTAGCTTTGCCGGTGTTACATCTACCCTTTCTTAATAGTTTTGCATATAGAGTATCCCGCTCTTTTTTTTGTATTGAGTCTTGAGGCGCTCTGAAACTTAGATCATTTCCGTTTAGAAATATGAATGTCCAATCTGCTTTGGAAATAGAATAGTAGCCCTCTTTTAAATTCATTTTAGATAATACATGTGTTTTAAATTCCTCTTGCACATTAAACTCATGGTTGCCGAGAACAAAATAAACCGGTGCATTCGATTTTCTGAAATGAGGTAATATCATATCAAAGCTGTTGAAATCACGGTCAATTGCATCTCCAAGGTGGGCTACAAAATCAAGTTTCTGAGAATTAAAATAATTAATACAGCTATCAAGTTTTACCGTCGAATTATTATAGTAACGAACATCATTTGGTTCGCACTCACAATACTGAACATCTGTAACAATTCCGATTGTTAGATTGGAATTTTCTTTTGGTTGAAAGTAGCAGCCGCCGAGAAAAAGCAGGAAAACTAGAAAAAGTTTTTTCATTATTATTTTCCTATAAATTTATTTTATATAGAGAAGCATTTCATCGGCGATTAATTGCTTTTTCATACCGGTGCTTTCTACTAAAATTCTAAATTATTAATTCCCAAAGCGAGTTATTATTTGCCAACGGTTATCGTGCTTAATCCATATATCTGTAAGTGTGTATTCATACGGAGGAAAAGGATTGTTATTTGCTTTACCTTTTATATAAAAAAACAAATCAACCTTTGCAGTATTTCCATACACCTTAACCATGGGATTCCGGATAGCACATGAATCAATAATTAATCCGTGAAGAATATTTCTTATGTAATCGTTCTTTGATACTACTCCGTTGCGGATAAATTCTTTATGAAAAATATTTGCCAGAGACAATGAATCCCGGCTTTGAAACGCTTTCATCAATTGATTCTCGGCATCGAGTAAATCTTTTTCTTCTCCTGCTTCTTCGTTCATCGTTGATTTTATCAAGTTCATTTCTTGCAGCAATTTTTCAAAATTAAGAGCGCTGATTTCCGTGCTTGCAATATCTTTATTAAAATCTTCTGCCGATGAATTTCTGAATGACGGATCAGGAGAATGCTGCCGGGCATATTCAAGATTACTGCTGTTAATAAAATCTTTTACAGGTGTAACAACTTTGTAAGATGACATTGGTCCTTGAATAATGTAACCATCGTACATCATCTCAATTTTGAATTCGGGATAGCCAAATTTGTAAAGACTTGTTTCAGCCGATAACTTTCCGAAAGGAGTTCCCTTAAGATCGAATCCTGCGTACTGATATTTTGGTTCAAGTTTATTAATCACAGCATCTATAGTACCGTCAGCGGAAAGCACAAAATTACTTCCGGTAGCACGGGCACTATACCACGGTGCGTGCAGGAAAATTGTAATTGCCCGCTTACCGATTTCTTCAAATATATAATTACCCATTCGCTTATCACCAAAACGAATGAACTTCCGCTTATCTGCAATAGGCTGATGATATTCACTGAATGCATGATGTGCACCGCTGTAAACAAGTGCCTTCTCACCTTTGGCAATTACACTATCATGAATAACTTTTGCCCAATCGCCTTCATCTTCGCCATGCCAAACTTTCATTCTAACTTGAGGATTGTCGCTGTCTTTGGTATTCTTTATCAAACCCCAATCTGGAGAATTATTTACTCCGAGAATTCTAAATTTATGCGCACTTTTAGGTAATGAGTGGTTTAATTTCCATGCTGCATTATAAATATCAACATACTCTTGGAATCCCCAATGAACAAATTGCTGAAATATAATACGTTGGGCAAGTTTTTCATCGTATCGAGGTAAGATTAACAAACTGTCAATCAAATGTTGATCTATTCTCCGTGCAAATTCCATCCCTAAATAGTAAATACCTTTACAGTAGAGAAGTGGAATCATTTTTTGTACTAATTCAGGATCTTGTTTTTGATAGTGATTTTCTCCAAGAAAAATAATGTCGTGACATTGAAACTTGCTGAGAATATAATTTTCCGGGGATTGATAATGCAGCTTAAGATAGTCCGTTAATTCTTTTTCTAATTTTGAATCAATTGTTGATAGTTTTTGCGCATTTAAAATGGAAAAGAACATGAACAGTAAAGAAATTATTCTTTTCATATTACCTCAGGGTTATTTAAGTAAAAATCTAATGCAAAAAAACTTTTAATGTGTCATTTATTTGTATTATAACTCATTACTGCCGGTCTTAAAGTAATGTCGGATGTTTGTATAACCAACTCGCCGCTTTTTAAGTTATCCGAAGTTGCTCTAAGCATAATTATTCCTTTCTCTTTATTCGATTGAACAATCACCTGGCATTTTCCATTGAACAAACTCCGCTGATAATTTCCGTCAAGATATTTGTCTGCCTCATGACTGCTTGGATCGCCGTTGCCGACACCAATTATTTTTCCGTTACCCGTGATCTCGAATCTAATCGGATTATCCGCAACCGGAACTTCTCTTCCTTGCAAATCCAAAGCGGTAACAGTGACGATGGAAACATCTTCTCCATCTGCATTGATTGAAGATCTATCAGGGGTTAGTTTTATTATTGCGGCTTCATTTGTTGTTTCAACTTTTGCAGAAATAATTTTTCCATTCTTAATTCCTTTAGCTTCAAGTACTCCGGGTTCATATATAACATTCCATTCAAGGTGGGAATTTTTCTCCATCGTTTTTTTGCCAAGACTTTTTCCGTTCAAGAATAATTCAACAGTCTCGCAATTGCTTTGTACCCAAACATTAATCGGTTGATCCTTTTTTCCTTTCCAGTTCCAATGAGGATAAATGTGAAGAACATCTTTGTTTGTCCACCAGGCTTGATAGTAGTAGAAATTATTTTTTGGAAAACCGCACACATCCATAACACCAAAGTGAGAATTTATGCAAGGCCATTTGTAAGGTGTTGGTTCACCGCGGTAATCGAAACCCGTCCATACAAAAGCTCCGGCCAGCCATTCGCGTACGGCAAAAAATTTCCACCATGGTTCTGTAAGCGCACCCCATCCCGGTTTGTTGTGATCATAATCATCCACGTAACCTTTTGTAGAATCGTTCGCGTAGATTCCTCGTGTGCAGAGTGTGCTCGCTTCCTCGCTACCGAATAAAATTTGATCGGGATGTTCTTTCCGGTATTTATCAATGTTGCTTATGTTCATGTAATTGAATCCGCGTATCGGCAGAACGCTGTTGATCCCTTCATATTGATTTCCGTTGTTCGCCGCATAAGTTACAAGTCGTGTAGAATCAAGCTTTTTCTGAATTCTAATTAAAGATTGGGCAATTCGTTTTCCAACATCGTTGTTTTGAATTTTCCATTCTTCATTTCCAATTGACCAAACGAAAACGGAAGGATGATTTCTGTCGCGAAGAATTAAATGTTCAAATTGATCTGTAAATTCCGGCGTACTTCCCATTAATCTGTTTTCATCCATTACTATCATTCCAAGACGGTCGCATGCTTCAAGCAATTCTATTGTAGGCGGATTGTGACTCGTGCGGTATGCATTAACACCCATCTCTTTTAATTTTTCAATTCTATAATATTGTAAACGATCGGGCAAAGCAGAGCCTACTCCGGCATGATCTTGATGATTACACATTCCCTTTATCTCAACTCGTTTTCCGTTTAAGAAAAATCCTTTGTCTTTATCCCAGCTGATAGTTCTGATTCCAAATTCGGTCTCGACGATATCAATGATTTTACCATCTGCCTTAATTTCGGACACAAGTTTGTAAAGATTTGGTTCTTCAACTGACCAAAGTTTAGGGTTTGAAACATTCAGCTTTTGTGAAATCATTTTTTCTTCGAAAGATGCAGTTGAAATTATTTTCTTCGCTGAAGAAGAAATTTCTTTTCCATCTTTATCAAAAATTGTTGTTACAAGATCAAACTTTTTGCTTTCATCGTATTGATTAAAAATATTTGTTTCAACTTCTACCTCTGCAGATTTTTCTTTCACATCACTTTTTACGAATACGCCGTAAATAGGAATGTGAAGCGGGTCTGTTTTGATTAGCCAAACATGGCGGTAGATTCCGGCACCTTCGTAAAACCATCCTTCATAATTAGAGACATCGGCACGCACGACAAGAACATTTTTCTTTCCGAAGTTTATATAATCGGTAACGTCAAAAAAGAATTCGCTGTAGTCGCTAAGATTTCTCCCGATGAAGTGACCGTTCAACCATACATTGCAGTCACGGGAAACACCATCAAACTTTATTGTAATTCTTTTTCCTAAATCGGCACTTGGTATTTCGAACGATTTTCTGTACCAGCCAATTGTGGTTTCCGGGAATTGTCTTCCTACCGGTCTGTAACCATGCGCAGCAACATCACCATCATTTACATTTACAAAATCATGTTCTATTGCCCAATCATGAGGAAGATTTATTGTGCGCCAGCTACTGTCTTTAAACTCAGGCCGTATTGCACCGGCACCATCACCTGCTTTTGCAAAAATTGCTTCGGTGCCGTAGCCAAAATCATCTTTAGGATTCGATGCGCTTCCAAGATGAAATTTCCAACCGAAATCCATTAAAAGTTTTTCACGGGGCGAGGATTTAAGATTGTTTTGAAAAGCGGCTAAATCCGTTTCTTGAATTGTAAGGAAGACAAAAATGAAAAAAAAGATAGAGCGAAATATTTTTTTCATGGCCGGCCCAGAATTTTTTATAATAAAAATATTATTCAATGGTTACTTCATCGGCAAAGATCCAAGCTTTACTGCCCGCACCTTTATGCCAATCAGGACAAATACCGATATTCTTAGCAAAAACTTTTAAGTAACGCGTCGTAACATTTTCTACAGTTGCAGAAAATCTTTTAATCAACAATTCTTGACTCGTACTAGGAATATCATTCTTAACATTAGCAATCTGCTTAAAATTTATTCCGTCATCGGAAACAGAAAACACAACCTCAGTGGGAAGAAAAATCCAAACATTAGGGTCGTTCAAAAACCCGATTGATAAATTATTTAGTTGAACAGATTGTGTCAGATCAATTACCACGTCAAGATCATTACCTTCAAAACCCTGCCACTCACCGCTTTGGAAGTTTGTTGTTCCAAATCTTCCATCGGTAAGAGCCATAGCACCGCCGCCATTATACCTTTCGTGAAATTTAAATGTGTATTTCGCGGGAGGGTATTTTGATTTGGTGAATTTTGAACTCATTGTAAAGCTGCGGTCACTGGTACTTGTGTAAGCAAAAGCTTTGACGGTTGCAGATTTCTGAATAATGATCGGATCGTTGTAAAGCGGGGAATCAAAAGTCGGCTCACTTCCGTCAATTGTATAACGAATCTTTGCATCTTCTGTCCCGCACATTAATTCTATAGAAAGAGCATCATAAAAAGTTTCTCCATTGGAAGAAACATACGGCATTGTAACGCCTTGCTCTACAGGACGCATTGAAAACAGTTCGGAATTATCATTACCCCACAATTTGTTTGGAGTATCTCCCATGATAAAAAGTGATTCACCGCCATTCATAATTTGTTCATGTGTAAAGTATGCGTGATTATAAACTCTTCGGTTTGATGCTGCAAATTGGATATATTTATTTTGATCTGAAGTGTACAAAGAGTTTATTATAAATTTTTTCCCGTTTTCTAAATTGATTGTAACTTTATCAAAGATTGGCGATCCGATAGCATAAGTATTTTGCCCGGGTGTAACGGGATAAAAACCCATTGCGGAGAAAACATACCAAGCCGACATTTGTCCACAGTCATCATTTCCGCAGAGTCCGTCCGGTTTTGATGTATATAATTTTCTCATTATGTCATGTACGCGCTCTTGGGTTTTCCACGATGCGCCGGCATAATTATATAGATATGCGAAATTGTGAGACGGTTCATTTCCGTGAGCGTATTGTCCGATCAGCCCGGAAATATCCGGCTGAAATCTGCCTTCGAGTTTGTCGGACTCAGCAAATAAACCATCAAGCTTATTAACAAAATTTTCATTACCACCGTAAAGTTCTATCAATCCTTTAAGATCATGTGGAACAAAGAAATTATACTGCCATGCGTTCGCTTCAGTATATTGTTGTGTAACAGCTTTTGGTTCGAACGGAGTAATCCATGAACCATCGGACATTCTTCCGCGCATGAAACCCGTTGTATTATCAAAAAGATTTTTATAAAAGAGAGACCGTTGATTATATTTTTTATAATCATCTTTTTCGCCCAGTTCTTTTGCAAGTTGGGAAATGCACCAATCGTCGTAACAATATTCTAGAGTTTTAGAGACGGATTCATTTTCTTTGTCGGCCGGGATATAACCTCGTTCTCTATAAAGTTTTTGTCCATTCTGATCTCGTTCAGCACTTACCTTCATTGCTTCAAGAGCCTCCTTGGCATTGAATCCGCCAAGGCCTTTCATGTAAGCATCGAAGATAACCGGAATAGAATGATAGCCGATCATGCACCATGTTTCGTTACCATCGAGTTCCCACACTGGAAGCAACCCGCCATCGTTATATTTAGCTAAGATTGATTTTACAAAATCACCTGCCCGCTTTTGATCTATGATTGTAAACAAAGGATGCTCGGCGCGGAAGGTATCCCACAAAGAAAAAACAGTATAATGATCATAATCTTTTGCCGTGTGAATTTTATGATCCATTCCGAAATATTTTTTGTCAACATCTGTAAATAAATTTGGTGTCAGCATTGTATGATAAAGAGCGGTATAAAAAATTTTTTTCTGATCTTCATTCTGGCTTTCAACTTGGATTCGATTTAGTTCTTTCTCCCAAATTTTTTCGGCTTGTGCTTTAACTTTATCGAAATCGAAATCAGGAATTTCTTTTTCAAGATTTTTTCTTGCACCTCGGATGCTTACAGCAGAAATTCCTACGCGGATAAGTATTGCTTCTCCCTCAGTTGTAACAAACCGCATATAAGCTTTTATATTTTTGCCTGAAGCTTCACGGTTCCCATTCTTGAAAACGCCATCCCGAACCGTTCCGAATTGTGTAATAGGTTTTGAAAATTCAGCGACAAAATAGATATAATGTTCTTGTGCCCAGCCGTGTGATTTTCTCATTCCCTCAATTCTATTATTACTTACAAATTTTATATACGCCTCTCTATCGGAATCTAGTCCGTGTTTGAGATCTATAATTATATTCGAGCTGTAACTTTTTGGGAAAGTGTATTTATGAAGTCCTGCCCGTAACGAAACCGTTAGTTCGGCTTTTATTTTATAATCATCAAGATAAACACTGTAATATCCGGGTGAAGCGGTTTCATTTTCATGTTTGAAACGTGAACGGTAACCCTCGCCCGGATGATCTTTTCTACCGGGGGTAAATTTTAATTCACCAACTGTCGGCATAAATAAAATATCCGCTAAATCTGTTGCACCGGTTCCGCTTAAATGCGTGTGACTAAACCCCATGATTGAATTATCAGAGTAATGATAACCCGAACACCAATCCCAGCCTTCAATTCCAGTATCGGGAGAAAGCTGCATCATCCCAAACGGAAGGGTTGCACCAGGGTAAGTATGCCCGTGTCCGCCTGTTCCAATAAACGGATCAACATACTCGATTAGTTTTTTGTTTTGAGCTGATAAACTCAATGTGAAAAGAGAAACAATAAAAAGAAATATTTTCTTTATCATAATAGCACCTATTTTTTCTTAGCGATCTCTGTGAAATGCTTTGTGTCCTTTGCAGTTGGTTTTTTGCCACAGAGGTCACAAATAAAAGCAAAGAGCGCGGAGATTATTTAATACAAAATAAACTTGCCGGAATTATCCTCCGGCTAATGTCCTGGCCTTCATATTCCAGTTTCAATGATTGATCGCCATTACCTTCAAAGTACAGTATCTTTATAGGATATTTTCCGGCTTTAAGAATTGTTTTTGCGCTAACATCTTTGCTGCCGTGAAGTCCGTCGTTATCTATTAATAATGCATTATTTAGAAAGAGTTTACTTCCATCATCTGAATTCAGGTAAAATGTGTATTCACCGTCTTTTTCAATTTTGATAAATCCATAAAGAGAAATTCCGAAATGGTCCCCTTTCGGTTTTAATTCTCTTAGAGAAATTTTATAAATCTTTCCGCTTTTAACGGGTGTTAATGATTCAAAATTCGGGAGCTCAGTCCAATCTCCCTCGTAATAATTATAATTCAATCCATTTACTGTTGTATCTACAATGCTGATTATTAATGATGCAGTAACACTTGCCTTGCCGTTTTTTAAAAATGTTTTTGCTTTAAGCAAGGATGCTTTAGAAATTTTTAAGGGTTTAATGTAAACTTTTGATTTTTCAGTCGGCTCATTTCCATCAAGAGTATAACGAACCGTGGAATTCTTAATTGGTTTTTTTAGTTCGATTGATTTTTTGTCGGTTAATAAAAATTCACCGCTTTCATCAATCGGGGCCGGAACGCGGAAATTATAATTCTTCTTTGTCAGAATATCATAATGTTTTTCAATTCTTTTTGAGAAGTCGTTATAATTTCTTGATTCCTTCGGTGACCAGACTACTTCGCTAAGGGCGAGCATTCTGGGCAGAAGCATATATTCAACATGATTTGTCGTTTCAATATATTCTGTCCAAAGATTTGCCTGGGCGCCCATTATATATTTTGCTTCGTCAGCAGTTAAAGCATCAGGTACAGGCTCGTACGAATAAACTTTTTCTAAATTTGTATAACCACCGATAGCTTTTGGTTCTCCGTTTAATCCCTGGTAATGATCGAAGTAGCAATGTGTGCCCGGACTCATAACCACATTATGAAAAGCTTTAGCTGCGGCAATACCACCATCAACGCCGCGCCAGCTCATTACGGCCGCATTCGGCGCCAGTCCTCCTTCAAGGATCTCATCCCATCCGATAATCTTTCTTCCTTTTGAGTTCAAATATTTTTCAATTCTTTGAATGAAATAACTTTGCAACTCTGCTTCATCTTTCAATCCTTCCGATTTTATTCGTGCCTGACATTGGGGGCAAACTTTCCATCTAACTTTCGGAACTTCATCACCGCCTATGTGAATGTATTCGCTTGGGAAAAGATTTAATACTTCAGTTAAAACATCCTGTAAGAAATCAAAAACTTTATCGTTCCCGGCACAATAAACATCTTCAATTACACCCCAAAGATTTCCAACCTCAAATGGGCCGCCTGTGCATGATAGTTCGGGATAAGAAGCAAGTGCAGCAAGTGAATGTCCGGGCATTTCAATTTCGGGAACAACATTTATATATCTGTCTTTTGCATACTGAACAATATCTCGGACTTGATCTTGTGTGTAAAATCCGCCGTATTTATTCCCGTCGGCTTCTTTCCTCCACGCACCAATTTCAGTCAGCTTCGGATATTTTTTTATTTCTATTCTCCAGCCTTGATCTTCGGTTAAATGCCAATGGAATGTATTCATTTTGTATACAGCAAGAATATCAATATATTTTTTTATGAAATCGACAGGGAAAAAATGTCTGCAAACATCAAGATGAATTCCCCTCCATTGAAATCTCGGCGAGTCTTCGATTAATAAACACGGAACGGAAAAATTATATTTATTCGGATTAACCGGCATTAATTGCAATAGGGATTGAACAGCATAAAAAATTCCGGCACCGCTTCCGGCAGTAATTGTAATTTTACGCGGTTTAATTTCAAGCGAGTAAGCTTCGTTAGGCATGAAATCTTTTTTCAGTTGAATCAGCACGAGGCTTCGCGGAATGTTGCGTGTCATTTTTGCGGTTGAGAATAATTTTAATGCGGTTGTTTGATTAATGCTTGACGCAATCAAATCTCCCAATTTTTGAAGTTCATCTGACCGCTCGCTAATCCATATTTTTGTTTGATTTGAAAATTTAAATACACCTTCGGACAATTCCATTTTGGCAGGCTTTGGAATTACAGAAATAATTTCTTTTTGACCGGCATAGATAGAGGTGATAAAAAAAATCAAGGAAAAAATAATTATAAAAATCTTTTTCATTATTGTACTCGCATTAAGTTTGTTTATCAATTTTAGAAAAATGGATTATCATCTTTATTATTAGAAATGATATTATGACAAGCATAGTTGCAAGATAGATCCAGATAGAAAATGTTAATTTATTTTTGCCGGTAATATTTGTGTTATACACTTCCTGAATTATAAATGATAGAAATCCAATTGTAATGCTTCCAAGCCAAAACATGAATCTGCGGAAAACAAGAAATGTTTCTTTGCGGTTATTTTCGTTCAACCAATAATCTTTATTAGGAAGATTAATCCATGACTTTGGCAGTTTTGGTACAAAATAGATAAAGCAAGAAAACATTACGGTTAGAAAAACAATGGTAACGGACTGAATAATAATAGCGGATTGTTTATTCATCCATGCATCGGGTTCATTCTTAAAATTATAATGGGAAACAATAACTTCGGGAAGACGGGGATAATAAAATACAGGCAGGACAAATGATAAAGTAACAACAGCGAAAAAGATTGTTGCCGGGTATCTTAAATTTGACATTGAAAGCTGAAATTTTAATAACAAAATCCGCAAAAATTAGGAGAGAGAAAAGAAGATTATTAAACAAAGTTTTAAACTTTAACTTAAAAAAGTTTTGTAACGATTATATCTTATTGGTTAATTCCAAACTGTCCAAAATGATGTGTAAAATGTTTTTCATGAAAAACATCCCACTCTTTTTTGTTGAGTTCGCCAAAAGTGGGATTAACTAAAGAAGCATCCGGATATTCTTCAAAGTATTCGTAATAATCTTTAATTTCTTTAACTAAAACCGATTTGGCTTCATCCAAATTTTCATATTCTAAAGGCATTAAGCCTTCGCCAATAAGCGGATTGATAAATTCTTTAGGCAATGGTCTTGCGCTCATTAAAAATCTTTTTAGTGTCGGTATCTTTTCGGGCGGATTGAAGCAACCGATGTTTAATTTACCATTGCTCGTTCTAACTGCCAGGATTAAGTGCTCAATCATATGTTGAGCCGACATTTTTCCCCACAACTGTTTGGTATCTTTATTTAAGTTATTTAAAAATTCAAGCTTTCTTAAAAGTGGTCTGTTCAAATTAATCCTTTCTAAATATTATTTATTCTTGAGTTATGGAAATATTTCCTCTGTTTTCCCTAACCATTCTGGAGTAAAGTGAAAGACCGGGATCGAATAAAAATTTTAACCACAACTTCGTCCATGATTTGTGAGAAATTAACGAATCATAAAATTCTGGCGCGGTACTTTTCAATTTAGGAAGCTTATTCCAAGGAACGGATGGAAAATCATGATGCTCGTTATGATAACCGACATTAAGAGCAACCACATTTAGCGGACCATAGTAACTGTATGTTTCTTGCGGCGGATAAGTTAAAAAATGTTCTTGAATCCAGCGAGCTCCAAGCGGATGAAGGCCAATCGAAAAGAAAAGGGAAGCCATCATATACAAAAAAGAAATCCAGCCAAAGAAATAAATTAGCAAGACATCAAATCCAAAGACAACAATCCAATTAATTATTGTCCACTTATTCATAAAATCAATTTCTTTTAATCGCGGCGGACGCAATCCTTGAAACACAGGAAAAAATAAAAGCCAGAATGCTTTTCCTATAAAAGAATTTCCGATAAATTTTGCTTCCCATTTGCTTGCAAGATCTGCATCAAGATAATAATTGCCTTGAAACGAGTGATGTTTCAGATGGTAGCTTCTAAATGATATGGAAGTGGGAATGCTCATCGGCAGATCGCATATAATTCCGGCAATCATGTTTGCCCCCCTGCTTTTAAAAATTAAATTGTGAGAAGATTCATGTATTAAAACAAACAAAGCATGATTGGCAAACGCACCGATTAAATAAGCAACAATTAATGCCAGCCACCATTTTTGATCGTTGAGCAAAACCGCTATTGTAATTTGTAAAGCGACAACTACAATTATAAAATAAATACTGTTTGGATTACGGCCGATAAATTCTCTTACTTCGGGATGTGTTCTTAAAATCTCTCTTGTTCTCTCTTTATGAGGTTCTGACTTATCGGAATATTTAAAATCTTTTTCCCGTTTCAACATTTTATAACCTCTGTTAATATAAAAATGACTTAAAAATACAAGAAACAAACAACTTGTTTCGTCAACGTAATAAGCAATAGTGATTAAGTCAATCCTACGGAGAGAGATAGTATTTTATAATCTAGTTAGAAAATAAAACTGTGTGAATTATTATGGATAAAATATTAATTTTCGCTTGATGGAAAGTCGTTTTATTTATATCATATTTGTATAATAATTAAAGATTGGCTTTACTACGCTTAAAGTGCTTTTTATATAGTTTGAAATAATATAAAGATGATGCATTGACTGTTGATAACACAAATTATGTTGAGTATCTGATTGAACTTTCCAAGACGGGAAGGAAACGATCGTTTATTGATTTATGTGAGATTAATCTTAGGAATGTATACACTATTGCTTACCGTCTTCTTTCCGATGTAGAAGAGGCACGAAAAGTTACAATTTATACATTTGTAAAATCATGGGAAAGAATTAACGAATATAGCGGAAAAATTCCATTCTCGGTTTGGATGAAAAATACCGCTATTGATTATTCCATTAGAATGCTTAATAGCAGAGATGAGAATTATGCTGAAAAGAAAAAACCGATAAAAATTTCTTCCGAGCAGGAATTCTTGGAAAGCCACATATTATCGCTTGCTAAAGATGATCGAATCATTATTATACTTCATGATATAGAAGGGTACAGTTATAAAGAGATCCAAAATTTCTTTGAAAATTTAGAAATAGATGAAATAAAAAGTAAGTTAATTAGCACTAGGGAATATTTGATAAATAAGATATCTATATGAATTGCGAAGAAGTAAAAATTGGACTCCATGATTTTGTAGATGAACTTTCCGACAACTTTATGAAACGGGAAATTGAAATCCACTTACGTACTTGTGATAAATGTTTTAGTGAATACAAGAAGCTGAAAAATTTTTTTGATAAACTAAAAGATCTTACTAATACTATAGAACCCCCCGATGGTATAATCCAGGCGTTTTCATCGAAACTTTTGGAAAAAAGTATAAAGGAAGATTTAAAGGAAAAGATTATTTCCGATCCCGAAAAAATTAAACAAGAGCAGATTCATCTTGAGAAAAGCATCATGGAATCGAGCGGTGCGCTTCGCAAAAGCGTATTGTCAATGACACTAATGGCAGCGGACGTTTCGAAAGCAACGCATTCCCCGTTTAGAATAAATTGGTCTAGAATAATTTTGATTCTTCTTCCATTTGTTTTGCTTGCCACGGCTTACTTGGTTTATGATTTACAGAAAAATAATTCTCCCTGGAAAATAAAATCTTCAGAAGGCAGAATACTTATTAATGGAAAAGAAAATAACATCGGGCCAATTTCAGAAGGCGAAAGTTTATTAAGCAGCGATTCTTCAAAAACGGAAATTCTTATTCCACGCATAGGAAGTATTATCGTATATCAGAACTCAATCATAATTTTGAAAAAAGCTAAGGATGGCGATAATAGAATTACGCTAGAAAAGGGGTTAGTTAAAATCAAAAATGTTTCCCAAGAACCAGATTTTGCGGTAGATCTAAAGAATGGTTCTGTAATTGACCGTGGCGGAGAATTCACCGTGTATGTTGATGAATTTGAGAATGCTAAAATCTCAGTGGATCTTAATTTTACTGAGATATTAAAAGATAATGAAAGTTATTTTCTTAGTGAAAAATATAGTTGCGATATTATAAACGGGAACAAACCAGGTACTCCTTATCGCTTGGATGCACCGGATACACTAATAAAAGAAATCAAAAAGTTTGATTACAATAATGGCGGCGACTATTCTATAAATAACATTATTGCGACTGCACAAAAGCAGGATATGTTAACACTTCTTGCTATAATTCCACAGGTTTCTCAAGCAAGAAGAGAGACATTGTTCCAAACAATAACAAATCATTTTCCACCTCCGGAGAATGTTACTAGAATGGATATATTAAAGGCCGATAAAAAAATGCTGCAAATTTGGTGGGAAGAAATTAGGAAACAGTTAAAATCTATTTCTGATCGTAAGTAAAAATTGGTGTAGAAACATATCTATAAATCTTCCAGGAACCATCTTTCTGCTTTTTTAATATTCTAATACTTTTTTCCGAATAAACCGGATTCAATTTCTTTTCTATAACATCCGGCATTAAAAAAGAACCACTGCAAATAAGGTATGCAAACTCTCCGGAAAGGTTAATCTCATCAACCATTAGTTCCCATTTCCCTTCAGGGAATTTTTTTTGTGAATTTACTAATTCTTGACGAAGCGCACCTACTCCGGCAAGATCGTCGGAATCGGCAACAACACCCTTATAGTCCGAATCGAAAAAAGACATTGCTTTTTCTAAATCATTGATGTTGTATGCATCAACAAAATTCTGAATAGTCATTCTTGCATTATCTTCATCGGTTGTTTTGGCTATTTTTTCTTCAGTCTCCGGAACATCTTTCGTGCAAGAAGGGACCAGAATTAGAAGAGTTAAAGTTGCAACGATAAGTCGCATTTTAAATTCTCAATTATGATTGAAATAGTTTTGTACAATTATAATGATTATCTGTTTTATGTGGAAAATTATTTTTATTGATTTTATCAGACAATAAAAAATTTTTAATTTTATTTTAAATAGGTACCGAATTTTTTACGTACAAAAATTATTGACTTTAATTTTCAACAGTAATTTACGAGTATTATTCCGGTCACTGCGGTGATTCTAAATGAGTCGGAGCTATAAATCACAAGTGTGAGAAAGGGTTAGCTTTTTTAGGCAAAAGTCTAAAACTGCGGTGACTTTTTATAAAAAATTTTTAAGTAGAATGAATTAAAACTGATAAGCAAAACCAACACCCAAGCCGTTTTTATAATCCGGATAAATTGACCAGGAAGAATTGCCCTCGTCGTTTTGCATTAAATTGTTTCTGCCCGAGATAACCTTTCCAAACATATATCCCATTGCTACCGCCAAAGGATAATCGCTGAACCAATGCCATCCTCTTGTAACTAAACTTATTCCTATCAATCCGATTGCAGAGTAACCAACAGGTTTGATCCAAGAAACCTCTGGGTAATTATCAGCAATTACAGTTAGTACGGCAACAGAAGTAGAAACATGACCGGATGGAAAAGAATAATATTTAGTTTCATTGTTTGAATAATCGCGCATGTTTGGAAACGGCCGGAACAAACCATGAAAGTGTGAGGCGGATTGCGGACTTTCCCTGCCGCTGATGCGTTTTAGAATTTGAACTGTAATTCCAGTTGCCAATTCAGCTTCAACAATTTGTAGAGCAGTTCTTACTGCTCTATTATCACCAAGTGCTAAACCTACTCCGCCAAATGCAGAAGCCATTATTATATGGAATTCCCCTCCGCCCAGCCAAGAAATATTTTTACTCCATTGATGTATCGTATGAGAGGTTTTATAGACGGATCTAAATGGTTGAATAGTTTCGTGATCAATTGAAATAAGAAGACCGGTTAAAATGGTTAACTCTCCAATTGTTCTAATACTATTTGCACTGAAAGCATTTTTGCCCAAAGAATAAAAATCATTAGGAAGTTTTGTAACAGGATCATGCCAGCTAAATGTATTTGTGGCTTCTGTTTTTAATATTGGCTGGATTTGTTGAAAAGACAGAGGATGATTTTCAAGTTGAAAAAGAAATAAACTCGGGTCTTCTTGTGCAGATAAATTAACAAGATAAACCGTACTTATAAAAAAAAGTATATAAATAGCTCTCAGCTTTTGCTCATTTTTTAATTATAAATAGTTTTACAGACCCATACGGAAAGAATTAATTGCAATATAACCAAAAAAGTTATTTACACAATAAGTTTTTTGGGAATTTCTAAAAAGGAATTGCAAAGTAAATCTAATCTGGATAAATACTCTATATAAAAAGGAAATTTTTATCTTGTAGAGATTATCAATTTTTAGGAATAATTTTTAAAAAATAGGTGTATATAGAAGAAACTTTAGAATAGCAGCCGCTAATACTATCTGATCTTTTGTGATCCCAAGTGTCGCTAATATTTTTTTAAGATCAATGATATCTTCCCCATAAATATCTGATAGCATTCGCTTAGTTAGCATTTTGTTCTGCTCGAAAATCATTAACGCATTGTTACTAAGTCCGCTATTAAGATCTTCTTGCTGAAAATTGTAGAATTCAAATTTTTCGTCAGCAAATATTTTTTGATAAATTTTCAGGTTTAACGGTACTTTAAAATTATCTTGCCGAATTTCTATGCGATTGAGTCTTTCTAAATCTAAACGGTTAGAATTAACACTCACTTTTTTATTATCGCTTGATGTAATTTTTTTATTGCTTAAAATTTTACTGGTATCATGTTCTGTTTGAGAAAACAACTGTGTGGTTGTTATAACGATAAAAAAAAATATTTTCATGAAAAACTTCATAGAATGCTCAGTAATAGAATAATTATAACGCCAATTGTTTTCGCTACGCCTAATATATTTCTAATTTTAGCAAGCGTAGGATAGGTTTCCTCTTCCGAAGGCGGTGCTTTTATCAACTGTTTAACAGCTTCTTTGTTTTTCTTATATCGGGCCAATTCTTCATCCGATAAACCGCTTGCCAATTCTTCGGCAGAAAAACTTGAAGTATCATCAATTACAATGAAAGGATTTTCTTTTAAGTCTTTTATCTTTTTAAGGTCTTTCATTTTAATGATTAGTGATCTTGGCGGAAGTTGCGGTATAATTTGTGTTTTTTTATTCAGGCTGTCTTTAATCTCTATTTTATTTTTTTCATTTCGTTTTAGGATGGTAGAATCTTGCTGGGAAATTAAGTTAATTGGTAAAAAAATCAGCAGAGAGATAATTATTATTCGTTTCATTGAAGGCCAAATATGATGACTCTTATAAAGGAGAGTATTAAGCTAAGTTCCGTTTAAAATAGAAGAGGCTATCTTTTTGAGATAGCCTCTTAAACAAAAAACAGAAAAGTTATCTTCCAACTTTATCCAAATGTTCTTTCTTCGCAGCTAATTGATCTTTTGTCTCTACATGATTTGGATCTGGGGCGATTGCTTCTGTTGGGCAAGATGGAATGCATTGCGGCTCATTGTAAAAACCAACACACTCGGTACATTTTTCTGGAACGATGTAAGTGTGTTCTTCTGATAAAGCTGCGTACTCTTGTCCGCCTACATTATATGCTAATCCAGGTGAATAGATAGCAGTATTCGGACATTCAGCTTCGCAAGCGTTGCAAGAAATGCATTCATCAGTAATCATAATTGCCATTAGTATTTCCTCCGGATAAAAAATATTTTGAAAAAATGCAGATCAAAAATAATCATTTCTTTTCAATACAAAATTATCTAAAAAAGAAAAATATTATGACGAAGACAGATTGTCCGATTAAAGTCTTTTTCACTGCCTTTGAAGGAAAAAATTGATAGAATTACCAATAAATTTTAGAATGTTTTGTTGAACCCTGAAAGCAAAAGAAAAATTTGTGAAATTTTATTTTTTACTTCTATTATCTCTTCTTTTTCTATCATGCAAGGATAACCCGGTAAGCAATAATAATTTATGGATGGACCCCGAATTAATCTTTCCACCGCTTGACTCCGTAAAACTTAGCTATGAGTCGTTCTTAAATGTGAAATACGGCTTGGGCTATCCTTTTTTGAAAATTAAGGATGAGTTTTTCTTTTTTGAAACATATTATCTTAAATTATTTAAATGTAATCTGATAGATAGTTCATGGCAAAGTAATTTTACTTATAGCACGGAGGAATACAAATCAACTAATAAATATATTTTTGCCGAAGGTGATAGTATCATAATGATAAGCTATTTCGAAAACGATCATGCATTGGATATTTATTCTATAAATAAAGAAACACTTTCTCTAAAAATCTTAAAGAAAAACTTATTAATAGGAGAACAGCTTAATACTATACTTCAGACAGGTGTATTCTGGGATAATAATAGGATTATAATTTTTTTATTTACGGCGAACAAAATACTAACGATTGATACAAAAACATATTCTTTAAAATATTATCAAGATAGTCACCTTGTCGGCATTCGTCATGATTCAGGTATGAACCTCGCAGTTATTTCAGGAAAGATCGGAAGAAATATTTTTATGTATCATTATACGCTTAAGAGGTTGTTTAAATTTGATTTGGACACATTTGTTTATTCAGAAATACCCGTTCCTCGGTATGTATCTTCTTTGATGTCTGATATTTGGGATCGAGGCGGAATGGTTAATAATCTCTTTTGTTTTTGGCCTAGTGATTTTAGATTAACTATGTGTTATGATGTTAATAAAAATGTTTGGCTCTTCGGAGGAAATAATCCATTCTACAAAAAATGGTATATGCCATTGGATTATATTCAAGAAAATGAATATAGTTATTACCAAAATGGATCAGTAATTAAAAGAATTAATGTAAAATAAAAAACCTCTCTGAAGTTGAGAGGTTTTATTTGAAAAAACTCATTTCAATTATTTCTTTGCATCAATCTCTTTTATTAATTCGTCACAAGCAGCTTTAAGTTGTTCATCTACACCTTTTGCAATCCAGTTCACAGAATTCTCAACTACAATATCTGGAATCGCCGGTCCAAGTTCTTCATTTTTATCTGTAGCTTTTACAAACCAACCGCGAAGAGGAAGACGAACAAATGAACCGTCTATCAACCCTTTACCACCGGTTGAAATAACAGAACCATTAGTTGGATAGCCGACTAGTTTTCCAATTCCCAAAGTTTTATATGCATGAGAAAAAATTTCTGCATTAGAATAACTTCCTTCATTACAAAGCGCAATCGAGGGCTTCATCCACGCAGCAAAAACTAAACGTTCGCCTGTTGGATAATAATCGCGGAATTTTAATTTATCTTTTTCAAGATTATCACTTGCCCCGCGGGGTATTGTATATGCGTGCTGTTTATAATTTAAAACAGTCATCAAATAATCTGTGGTAGAACCGCCGCCGTTGTAGCGGACATCTATTAATAATCCTTCCTTACCGTAACCGGCCGCCATAAATTCTCTTTCCATTACTTCAAAACTTCCCATATCCATTCCTTGAATATGAATGTATCCTAATCTTCCGGATGAATATTTATCCACAAGTTTTTTTCTCTCTTGTACCCATTCTTGATACATTAACTGACGCAATGTTAAAGTCGGACGAATAGCAACCTCTCTTTCTTTTCCGTCTTTGTCTTTTACATTCAGTAAAACCTTTTCATCCGCTTTGGCATTAAACTGCTCGTAAAAATTTTCTTCTTGCTTGTAGGCATTTCCATCTACCGCGTTGATAACATCATCAGCAAAGAGCTGGCTTATTTTCTTATCCGCAGGCGATTCAGGAATAACGCGGATGACTTTCATTCCCTCGCTTGTTGGCGTAAGCTCGGCACCAAGAAGACCTGTTACATCCCGTTGTGTTTCAACTCTCGAGGCGGCAGTAAATCCCATATGACTCGAATTCAATTCACCTAATAAAAAATTAAACATTTCCTGCATATCGTTAGATGTTGAAGCCATAACGAAAAGATCCCTGTATTTATCACCAAGCTGTTTCCAGTTTTTCCCGTGGTATTGCGGATCGTAAAAACCATCGCGGATTGTTCTCCACGCTTCTTCGAAAATTTGCAGGCGTTCCGCAGAATAATCAATTTTCATTTTTGCACTGTATGGAATAGTTTCTTGTTTATCCGCTTTAATATCGTAACGTGTAATTGATCCGCCGGATTTTGTGAAGTATAAATATTTTCCTTCTTTATCAATTGTTACATTCCCTGGGTTTGATCCTCCTTTTGTAATTTCTTTCAAATCTTTCCCATCCCATTTAATACTGTATAGATCGCGTCCTTTAGCGGTACTGCTATTGCCAGTGTAGAAAAATGTTTCTCCGTCTTTAGAAATAATAATATTTCCTTCATTGCCCGGAAAATTTGTTACTTGCACCATGCGCTGGTGAATATTTTCAAAATCAATTTGAATCGGTTTTACTTTTGATTCTTCTTTCTTTGCTTTGTCGTCTTTTGGTTTATCGTCTTTTTTTTCTACTGCAGATGTTGGTTCTTTGACGGGTTCTTTTTCATCCCAATCAGATTTTGTTTTTTCCCAATCATCTTTTTTCAGCCAGACAAACCACGCATCATTGCTTCTGTTATTTCTTTCGGAAAGAAAACCGAGCTTAGAACCGTCTGCGCTCCAGAAAGGAGAACCGTCGCTGCGGGGGTGCATACTTACATTTACAGCCTTTCCCGTTCCGTCTGCAGCTTGAATAAAAACTTCTTCGTTGAAATAGAGATCCTCCATCGAATACGCAAGCCATTTATTATCCGGGCTCCACGTAACTCCGGCCGGGATCTGCCAGCTGTCATTTAGAATTTTCTCATTGCTTAATTTTCCATCTGTAGAAATGTCTGCCACCACAAATTGTTTCTTGTCGGTAGCTCTTACATAAGTTATTTTTTTACCGTCATTACTTATAATCGGCGATAATTCATCCGCACCTGTATTTGTTAAACGAATTATTTGGTGCTTTAACGATTTAAAAATGTTCGGCTGTTTTACATCTGCCGATTTAACAAGATATAATTCGTAATTGTTGTCCTCTCTATCTGATGTGAAAATTAAAGTTGTATCGTTAAGCCATGTTGCATCTGTATCCCGGTAGGGTGAATCGGAGAGATTAATACTTCTGTTTTTATCTTTATCAACTTCTTTAACAAATATTTCTCCGCGTAAACTAAAAGTTAAAAGTTTTCCGTTCGGAGAAACGGCATAATCGGTTGCATTGTTTGTAAATATTTTAATTTCGGTCGGATCAAGTCTTTCGTCGGCACTGATTTGAACATTAACCTCCTTAACGGAATTGTCGGAAGTTTTCATTAAGTAAATATTTTTTCCTTGTTCATAGACGATTGCAGAACCATCGCTTGAAAGAGAGAAATATCTGATTGAATAATCTTTTACATCAGTTACTTGCTCAGATTTTCCGGCTGCTTTGCCTGTATCATCAATTTTAATTTTATAAATATTGTAGTGTCCGCTGTTTGAACTTAAGAAATAGATGGTTTTACTATCGCTCCACTGCGGCATTATATCATTTGTTTCAAAACCGATAAGCTTTGAGTATGATTTATTTTTTATATCGTATAACCAAATGTCTCTGTTGGAAGGCCCCCGGTAAGATTCTCTGTAGATTGGATTAATATCTCCGCGTACAAATGCAAGAAATCTTCCATCGGGAGACGCCGCTGGATCAAAACCTACTGCATCGAGAGCACGCCATTCCGTTCCACCTTTTGATGAGATTGCATAAACCTCAGATGGTCTTTCAATTTGATTAAATTCCCTGCTGGTTGAGAATAAAATATTTCCTTCACTTGTCCAGCTTGAAATATTATCAGTCGCTGAATTATAAGTTAATCGTTTCGGCATTCCACCTTCAGAAGACATTACAAAAATATCGTTATTGCCATAACGGTTTCCCGAGAATGCGATTTGTTTTCCATCGGGAGAAAATTTTGGATACGCTTCATATGCTTCGTGAATTGTTAAACGGGTCGCTTTTCCGCCTGACGATGGTACAGTCCAAATATCACCTTGAAAAGAAAAAGCAATCTTTGAACCATCGTTATTTATTGACGGGAAGCGGAGAAGAAGATTATCTTGAGCATTATTCGTTGAAATCAAAATAATAGTCGTAATGATAACGTAAAGTTTTTTCATTATTACCTCATGATTGTAGTTTGAACAAAAATAAAATTAAAATGACTTAAATAAAAAGATATAAAAATGGAATTGATAAGCTGAAATGAAATTCTGCGGGAATTACTGTTAAGAATTGTTAAAAAATAAATTTGATGGAATATGATGGTCAATCAACCGGATTTGTGTTGTGTTCCAAATCCTTGCTCAAACAGAAATTAATATCTAACTTTTCTTAGGTGGTTAAGCTGAATAAATCAAAAAGGATCATAAATGAAATTATTTCAAAAGCATTCGCAAACTTACTGTGCATTTATTTTTTTGTTTCTTCTCACTCTTGTTGAATCATGTAATATTACAACTGACCCGACTGCGCCGAATTGGGATGTTTCCTTGAATGTCCCGATTGCCAACAAAAGTTATACTATGTTTGATATTCTCGAAAACAAGTCTTCAACAATCCAACATTACACGGATATTACAAACGGAAATCTGCTTTATTATTCAAACACAAAACAGATGGATAAGATTGTATTAAGTGATAAACTGAAATCAGATTCTCCCGGAATTAATGGAGCGATTAGCATTAATTCGGATTCGGTTGTTTCCGACATTGATTTTTCTTGGATTAGCCCGCCCGTCAGTCCCGGTATGCAAGTTGTTCTTCCTCCAGTATCGGAAACGAATGTAACGGGAAATTTTAGTCTGGCAGATCAATTTGAATCAATAAAAGTTGAATCAGGTTTAATTGATCTTGAGATTACAAATTATTTTCCATCGCCGGTTAGAATTACTCTTAGAAATTTAATTTTGAAAAATGCCGGATCGGGAGAAATCATTGCTCAACTATCAACTCCAATTGAAATTCTGCCTTTGCAAACTGCTAAAGTAAATTCAATTCCGATTTCACCCGGTGTAAAAGTAAAAAATCAGTTGAGTCTGGAATCTAAAATTTCTTCAACTGGAAGTAACGGACAGCAAATCACGTTACCCGATAAATCATTGAGAATAAAAACAAAATACCGCAAGCTCATGGTCTCTGAATATACGGGGAAATTAGAACCAACAGCTTTGGAAAAAACTAGAAGCGCTGTTTCTCTTGATGTGAAAGACATTCAAAAAAAATTACAATTCCAGCAAATCAAATTGAAGAATCCGAAAATCGAGCTCCGGTTTAGATCAACTGCAAATATTGAATTTAGTATTGACGGAAGTATTGAAGCGCGGAATGCAATAGGTCAGAGAAGTGTAATGACGTTGAGTTCAAGAACACTTAACAGAGTAATCATTTCACAAGTTGATTCGGTCATTACATTCAACGCAGACAGCGTAAGTAATTTCTTTAATAAATTTTCTCAATTCCCGGATTCAATTGTAGTTTATACCGGCGGAACGGTTAATCCAAATCATAAAACGATAAACTTAAACAAGAATGATCAAGTAACAATAAATAGTAAAATGGAATTCCCGCTTGAGATCGGTTTAAGCGGCGGAGAGTTTAGTGACTCAGTTAAAGTTGATTTATCAAATGACGACCGGAAACAAATAAAAGACGTTAATTCTTTCGGCGCCGGATTAAAAATTACAAACGGTATTCCGGCCTCGTTTAGTTTTACAGCTAAACTTTACGATCAAAATAATAACTTCTTAATGTATTTTCCGCCAAAGTATTCCGATCAAGATACTGTTATTAATGTAAACGGTGCTGTAGTTGATGCAAATGGAAATGTTACATCAAATACAATTCAGAACGTAACGGTTAAAACCTTAAAGAGTGAGATTGATAAAATCTCTAAAGCAGCATACATGCATGTTAAGGTTAGATTAAGTACATCTGGTGTTGGAAACCAGACCGTAAAATTTAGGACTGATAATGTGATCAAATTCCTCGCTTCGGGTTCAACTAATTACCACATTAATCCGAAGGGGAACTAAAATGAAAACATTCAAATTATTTTTTGTAATAGTTTTTATTCTTACCGCAAATGTTTATTCACAATCAGGCGGTTCAATTGGAATGAGCGATGCGCGTTCAGACGCAATGGGAAAAACAAAAGTAACGTCATCGTTTGGTCTTCGTGCGCTCGGAAATAATCCGGCAAATTTATTTAACGATTCGTTGAAACATGTAGAGTTTATCATTCCTATTCCGCTGCCAAGTTTATCCGGCAGCATCGGCACAAATTTTATTTCCGTTGATGAATATAACTATTTCTTCGGATATCAAACAAAAGATGCCGATGGAAAAACAATCGGGCGATATTTAACAGATTCCGATAAAAGCAGATTAAAAAATTTATTTGCAGACGGCGGTGCAGTAACGGGTGATGCACACGTACAATTTTTTGCAATCTCCGTTAAACCAAGCAATGCTTTCGGGACAATTGCATTTTCAATGAGTGATGTTATTTCTTCGAATCTAACTTTTCCTCAAGGAATTGTAAGTATAGCATTAGACGGGAATCCGGTTAACCAAGTCTATAATTTTAATGACACAAAAATGAAAGCGTGGTGGCTGCGCAAATATTCTTTATCATATGCACGTAGTTTGAATATCCTTCCCGTATTTAAGCAAATTTCTGTCGGTGTATCATTTAACATAATACAAGGATTTGCCTATGCAGGACTCGATCACGTCGGCACACAACTAACTACTGGTGATGGAAATGTTATAACTGGTAAAGGAGACTTTCTTGCTTACGCAGCCTTCTCACCGGAATTTAATGTTAAGTACGATTTCGATAAAAGCATAACAACGAAAAAAGATTTTAAGTTTTCAGCATTTCCAACTCCCGCCGGAAACGGTTTCGGTTTTGATTTTGGTGTGAACGCAAAATTAAATGATGTCTGGTCTTTCGGATTTGCCGTAACAGATATTGGAAAAGTTACATGGAATAAAAATGCCGCACAATATTCTTCAAACTTGCCGATTTATTTGGATGATCTTACTAACCAAAGCCAGCGCGATTCATTGGTTAAAGCGCTAACGGGAAAAGACGGAGGAAAATATATAAGCGAATTTTCCACCGATCTTGCAACCGCGCTTCGCTTTGGTGCATCAATGCAGATTAATAATAAATTATTATTAGCATTCGATTACAATCAAGGATTTAACGATCAACCGGGTAATTCTAAGAAACCAAGATTTTCAATCGGGGCCGATTGGGGGTTCGGATTTTTTGCATTGAGAACAGGATTTTCATTCGGCGGATTTGATAAATTCAATTGGGGACTGGGATGCGGTTTTGATTTCGGATTTCTTGAAATGAATTTCGGTACACCGGATTTTGAATCGGTAGTAAGTCAGAATACAGCAAAAAGAATCACAGTTGCATTCGATTCGAGGTGGAAGTTTTGATTAGTTATCGGTTATCAGTTGTCGGTTAATAATATTAGACAATCAACAACCGACAACAATTCATCAATCATCTTTGAATTCCTTTTTCAATTTCCAGCAAGCGTAATTTCCTCCAGAGTCCACCGCCGTATCCGCCGAGGTTACCATTCTTATTGACTACACGGTGACACGGAATTACAATCGCAATTCTATTCAATCCGTTTGCATGCCCAACAGCACGCTGGCCTTTAGGGACGCCAACTAACTGAGCCATCTCTTCATAAGACTTTGTTTTTCCGTATTCTATTTTTAATAATTCATTCCATACTTTTTGTTGGAATGTACTGCCGGGATAAATAATCGGAACGGTGAATTCCTTTAACGATCCTTCAAAATATTTTTTCAATTCTTTCCGAAGAAGAACAATGTGTTTATTCTCTCCGGGTACAACCGGGCTCTTGAATAACTTTCGTAAAATTGTAAACTGTGCATCAAGCATTCTTCGGTCGGAAAATTCTAACAAACAAATTCCTTTTTCGGTTGCAGCTGCAACCAACGGTCCCATCGGACTTTCGATCCATGCAGCAACAATGCAATCTTTTGATTTGCTTTTACCCGGTGGTGTGCCGAAAGTTTTTACAAATGCATCGCGGAAACCGCTGTGAGATTCATAACCATGTCCAAGCGCAACATCATCAAGATCTTTTCCGTTTTTAATTTGTTCAAAAGAAATTCCCAATCTTCTTCCGCGGCAGTATGCTTGGAAAGTCATATTGTAATTTTTCAAAAAATATCTTCTTGCACGGGCCGGATCAATTTTTATGGAACGAAGAAAAGTATCGTTGTAACGTGCCGTTGGATTTGCATCAATTGTGTTTAGCAATTTAGTTACCCATTCGGGAGGAGTACCGTGGGTTTCAAGTGGCCGGCAGCGTTTGCAGGGACGATAGCCCGCAAAGACAGCTTCACGTGCGGATGGGAAATACTCAACATTTTTAGTCAACGGTTTTCTGGCGGAACATGAAGGTCTGCAGAATATTCCCGTACTGCGCACAGCGAGATAAAAAATTCCATCGTAGGAGCCGTCGCTTTTTTTATACGCTTGTTCCATTTCTGTTATAGATGGAAGGGGAGATTGATTTATTTGAACGTTCATAAAATGTTCCTTTCAAATTTTCGTGTGTTATAATAACAGCTATCAATAATTTCCTCCACCGAAAATTGAACGTGGATATTGAAATAGTTATCAGTGATCAGTTTTCAGTTATCAGAAAAATAGACTTCACTTTACTGAATACTGTATACTGCGAACTACTTCACATACTTAGAAATAAATTCTTCTACTTCAGGCAGGCCACCTTGATAAATTAAATATCCGTTACTCGGTTCGCGTTCTGTAATTTCTCCGGCAATTGAAGTAAGCATTATTTCTTTAACTTTTTTCTGATCAGTTGTTTGTCCTAATGCCCAGCATAATTTCATGTAAGCAACTTCGGGCAGCATATTCTCTCCGGGAATTACACCAAGTTCCATCATATCACGACCGGTATCGTAAACGTACATTTGCACATAACCCCAAAGTGTTTGAACAGTCATGTAAATTGAAATTCCTTTTTCGTGTGCACGTTTGAGCGCGGGGTAGAGCGGCTTGTTTACATGTCCCAGTCCTGTTCCTGCAATAACAATCCCTTTGTATTCGTTATCAATCAGCGATTCGATAATATCGGGTTTCATGTTCGGATAGTAATAAACGATGCTAACTTTTTCCTCGAACGAAGTATTGATCTTTACATTTCTGTCTTTGCGCCGGTGTTTGTAATCTTGTCTAAGCGGAGTGATTTCATCTCGGCTTACTTTTGCAATCGGAATATCGCCGATAGTTCTAAATGTTGAACGGTAACTCGAATGCATTTTTCTTACGCGTGTTCCTCTGTGAAGTAATCCGTAATAATCCGATGTTGGTCCGAACATACAAACCATAACTTCTGCTATATCACTTTCCGCTGCGGTCTTAACACTGTGCATTAAATTAAGAGCTGCATCTGATGAAGGGCGGTCGCTCGATCTTTGTGAACCAACCATTACAATTGGAACAGGAGAATTCTGTACCATGAAAGAAAGAACTGCGGCTGTGTGGTGCATTGTATCCGTTCCGTGACCAATCACAATTCCGTCAACACCTTTTTCAATTTCTCTTCCGATTGCTTCAGCTGTTCCTTTCCATTGATCGGGCCCCATATTTTCACTGAAGACGCCGTAAAGTTTTTCAGTTTCGAGATTGCAATAGTTGGCAAGCTCGGGAACTGAACCGTAAAGTTCTCCCGGGGAGAATGCAGGAATAACTGCGCCTGTTCTGTAATCAAGACGCGAAGCAATCGTTCCGCCTGTTCCTAGTAGTTTTACATTTGGTTTTGAAGGATCGCGGGGAAAATCTTTTTCGGGAATTTTATAATGCGCTTCTTTGCGACCTCTGATTTTAATATCAGTAACAAGATCTGCGGCAACACCAATGTTGTAGCCGATCGGCATTTTAATTACAATGTGAAAAGGATCAGCCGTTTCAGAACGGGGAAGAATAATGCCTTTGTAATTTCCTTTTGTTGTTGTGATCTCAACATCACTCCACACAAGCGCATTAAAGTTTTTTAAAACCGATAATGCTTTCCCACGGTAACCTTTGTAATTGTCTTCTGCCATAATTTTTCCTTTGCGTGCTCTGCGAAAACCTTTGCGATCTCTGCGGTTAAAAGGCTAAAACGCAAAGTGCGCCGAGAAGACGCTGAGAACGCAGAGAATAGTTTATAATTTTTTCGCTACAATCTTTCCTTGAACACTCATTCTTACTTTGTTCATAACTAATCCCATCGAAACTTCTTTTCTGTTTTCGTTATTTATCAATTGCACTTTGCTTAATTCATCATTTGTTTCAGTTATAATTTCATCCAGCTCTTTTGTCGTTAACGGTTTTGGCAATAGCTCGGGATAAAATTTTCCTTTCTTAATGGACTTTTGCATTGCTGTTAATATTCCATCTCTGGAAAGTAAACCGTCTTTATAAGATCGGAAAATTTCTCTCATCATTTCTTCGTCTAATAAACTAATATCAGAATTTAATTTCTTTAACCTTTTTGGAAATTGAATTAATGCAACGGCGGCAAGCACCGGATTAATTTTCCACTCATTAACTAGAAATTTAAATAACCGGGCGAATTTCGAAATAGATAATTCCCGGATTGTGTCTTCGGGAATTCCAAGTTCACGATACCATTTTTCTCTCTTCCAAAATTGTTCGGGAAGATTTGTCCGTAGTGTTTTTAATCGTTCTTCTGTAATTCTTGTTGGTGGTAAATCAGTATCAGGATACATTCTATCTGCGCCGGGCAAAATTCTTTCAAAGCCGTTTGTTCCATCTCGTAATGCTTGTCTTGTTTCTGAAGGAACACCAACCGTTGCTTCTCTTGCACGAATAATAATTTCTTTCGCCGCCATATCCGTATCTTGTTCATTTCCCCAAACTAAAACCATAGTATCGTTGTCGTTAGCACCAACAGCACGTTTGATGTTCTGCCAGTCGGCGGAGGTTATAGTATCACCTTTACTATCGGAATGAATTAGGTTCGGAATATTTGTTAAGCATGCAATCACACGTACACGGTCGGAAATTTCTTTTGAGAAATAAGTATCCGTTTGAGTCTGCCAATGAAGAAGTCCAAAGTAGCCGCGCAGTACAACACACTTAACTAATAATCCTTGATCTGTTGCGGTACGGATCGGTAAGTAGTGTGCTTTTTTTACAATGCGTGTTATGTTTTCCGATTTCGCTTCAAAAGTTTCTTTTGTAATTCCCCTACGATGAAGTTCATCTCGTAACCGTAAAAGATTCCACTGGCGCATCGCTTCGTTGTATGTTAGATGAGGGATTCTTCCGATCTTTGGTACGCCTTTAATTTCTATTCTCGTTCCTCCCTCAACACTAACATTCACATCTTCGCGCGCAGTACCAATTCCCCTACGAACTTTATTTGTACTTCTAACCAGATTCGCACAAATCTCTGCAACTTCTGCAACCTCGAACGGGGTGCGCATGTTCGGCCCTGTTACAGTTTCGATGAGCGGCGTTCCGAGACGGTCTGTTCTGTAAATGCGTAAGTGTCCCGAGTCGGATACTTCTCTGCAAGAATCTTCTTCGATAGACATTTGCACAATGTTAATTGTTCTATCTTTGTATGGAATTATTCCATCAAGAGCAAAAATTGCCGTGCGCTGAAATCCGGTTGGAATACTTCCATCCAAATATTGTTTTCTTGCAATGTGTAGTTCATCAACAATTGAACAATTGAACAACATGCCGCATTGTAAAGCAATATTGAGTGCATCATCATTAATTAAAAAAGGAGGAGTGTCATCCATTTCATAAGTACAGACGGATTCGCGGTTAATTCTGTAGAGAATATCCTTCTTTGTTTTGAATTCCATCAGAGCAGTTCCGTCATATTCGCCAAGTTCGGATAATGTAGGCCGCATGTGACGCAAAATTTCAGCATCGTAATGCTCGCTGTATTTTCCCGCAGGGCATCGGCAGAAAAGTTTTTTTGCGGTGAAAAGCTGCTGGTGAATTTCCAATCCGGATTTGAAACCAACGGTCGCATAATCCTTCTCGGTCATTTCTTCAAAAGGTTTAAATAGAAATTCTTTCATGATCGATGTTAATTCCGTGGAGAGAATAAATGAAGTGAAAAATTTTCCATAAGCACTAAAAGATGTTGTTTGCTTATGAAAACTTAAAGAGAGGTGTTGTAAGAAGCAAACTAAACAATTGAGAATTGATAATGGAAAATTGAGAATTATAATAAATTGCTTGCAAGCTCTGCAAGTTCCGAACGTTCTCCCTTTTCTAAATTTACATGTGCGTAAAGTTTTTGTCCTTTAAAATGTTCGATCAAATATGAAAGACCATTTGATTGCGCATCAAGATAAGGGTGATCTATCTGATAAATATCCCCGGTTAAAACTAACTTTGCGCCCTCACCTGCGCGTGTTATGATAGTTTTAATTTCGTGAGGCGTAAGGTTTTGAGCTTCATCAACAATAAAATAAATTCTTTGCAGACTCCTTCCCCTGATGTAACTAAGCGGTTCGATTACAAGTTTTTCATCTTTTATCATTGCGTTAATAAGCTGATGGCTCTTATCTGTTTCGGGGAATTGATCTTGTATAACTTTTAAATTATCCCACAACGGTTGCATGTAAGGAGCCAGTTTACTTTCAACATCACCGGGCAGGTAACCGATATCTTTATTGCTTAAAGGAACAACGGGGCGCGCAATATAAATCTGCCTATAATTTTTTCTTACCTGTAAAGCACACGCAAGTGCAAGTAAAGTTTTTCCTGTGCCGGCTTTTCCCGTCATTGAGACAAGCGGTATATCCGGATTAATAAGTGCATCAACTGCAAAAGTTTGTTCTGCATTTCTTGGTTTAATTCCATAGGCAACTTGCTTATCAATGCGTTTAAATTTTTCCATCTCTTGATCGAGACATGAAAGAATGGAGCGGCTTGAATTACGCATGATAAAATATTTATTCGGCACAGCTTCATTTTTAATTTTTTTGAGGATTTGTTTTGCAGGGACTTCAAATGGAGGTTGATAAAGACGCTGTAGAGTATCATCATCAAAATCTTCCACTATAGTTTTACCGCTGTAAAGCTCTTCAACATTTGTAACCCAGTCGGTTGTATAATCTTCGGCAGGAATACCGAGAGCTTTTGCCTTCATGCGGAGATTTACATCTTTTGTTACAAGAATAGTTTTCTCTTTTCCCGATTTATTGGCTTCAAGTGCAGCACTGAGAACTCTATGATCAACGTTATCTTCACGGAAAACGTCGTGAATTTCCTGTGCTAATCCGCGTGTAATAACAATTCTTACCTTACCTTTTCCTTTTCCAAGGGATACACCGCCGTTGAAAATTTCATTTCCGGTAATTGAATCAAGTGTACGTGCAAATTCACGCGCATTTAAATTAATTACTTGATTACCGCGCTTGAAATGATCCAATTCTTCTATTACGACAAGCGGAATGATTATATTATTTTCCTGGAAGTGATTTATGCAAGTGGGATCGTGAAGAATTACATTTGTATCAAGAACAAAATTTTTAGGACTGGGTTTTTTCATAAAGAACAATGATTTATTGTGAAAGATTTTCTGAGTAATTTCATGTAGAACATAATAAATTTTTGTTTCTTTTTCGAAAATTTATTTTCTAAGTATGTCATTAAGCACAAATTGGAAATAGATTATGGCTAATCAAACAATCAACCCGGCAACAGGTATGAGCGAAAAAGTTTTCAAGGAACATTCCTCCAATCAAGTTATGGTAATGATTGATGCCGTGAATGATGCTTTTGTGAAATGGAGAGAAACGGATTTTTCTTTCCGGGCTGGTTTAATGAAAAATGTCGCCAAAATACTTCGCGAGAAAAAAGAACATTATGGAAAAATTCTTACGCTGGAGATGGGAAAACCAATTACTCAAGCCATAGCTGAAGTTGAAAAATGCGCTTTGGTTTGCGAATACTATGCTGATAACGCAGAAAAAATTCTAAGTGAAGAAATTGTTCAGACGGATGCTTCACAGAGTTATGTGCGCTTTGATCCTTTGGGTATTGTGCTTGCAATAATGCCATGGAATTTTCCGTTCTGGCAAGTGTTCCGTTTTGCAGTGCCGGCTTTAATGGCTGGAAATGTTTGTATGCTAAAGCATGCATCAAATGTTCCGATGAGCGCTTTGGCTATAGAAGAAATAGTTATGCAAGCCGGTTTTCCTCAAAACACATTTAAAACTTTGCTTATTAGTTCAATACAAGTAAAAGAAATAATAAAACATCCTCATATAAAAGCAGTGACATTAACAGGAAGCGAGCCTGCGGGAAAAGAAGTTGCAGTTTTTAGCGGATCAAAATTGAAAAAAACAGTTTTAGAATTGGGCGGGAGCGATCCGTTTATCGTTCTTGATGATGCAAACATTGATGAGGCTGTTAAAACAGCGGTTCTAGCACGTTTGATTAATAACGGACAAAGCTGTATTGCAGCAAAAAGATTTATTATAGTAGAAAAAATCTATAATGAATTTGAAAAGAAATTTGTAGAAGCAATGACCAAAGTAAAAGTTGGCGATCCGATGAATAAAGAAACTGAACTTGGGCCGATTGCACGTGAAGATTTGTTAAATGAATTAGATGCTCAGGTAAAACATTCGCTGGAAAAAGGTGCGGTAGTTTTATACGGGGGAAGAAGAATTGATCGCGAAGGATTTTATTACGAGCCGACTATTCTTGCAAATCTTTCCAAAGGAATGCCTGCGTATGATGATGAAATATTTGGTCCGGTTGCAAGTTTAATAAAAGCCAAAGATGAAGATGATGCAATTATAATTGCAAATGATTCCGCGTTCGGACTCGGAGCTTCTCTATGGACTTCTAATATTACAAAAGCAAAAGTATTAGCAGGTAAAATAGAAAGCGGGTCAGTATTTATTAACGGAATGGTAAAATCAGATCCGCGGTTACCTTTCGGCGGAATAAAAAGCTCCGGATACGGAAGAGAGCTTTCTCATTACGGAATAAAAGAGTTTGTAAATATTAAAACTGTTTGGATTAAATAGTTATCGGTTATCAGTTATCGGTTGTAGGACACTAAATTATTTTTACTGATAACAGATAACCGACAACGGATAACAAATAGGATTTAACTAATTATAACCAAAGGATATAGAATGAAAACACGCTGCGGCTGGTCAACAAATGATCCGTTGTATATAAAATATCATGATGAAGAATGGGGCGTTCCTGTTCATGATGATAGAAAACTTTTTGAAATGTTAATTCTTGAAGGTGCACAAGCAGGATTAAGCTGGATTACAATTCTGCGCAAACGGGGGAACTACCGTAAAGCATTTAATAATTTTGATGCGAAGAAAATTGCTAAATATGATTCGAAAAAAGTTAAGCAACTTTTATTAAACGAAGGAATTATACGCAATAGATTAAAAATTGCAGCCGCAATTCAAAACGCAAAATGTTTTCTTGCTGTACAAAAAGAATTCGGTTCGTTTGATAAATACATCTGGCAATTTGTAAATGGCAGACCAATTGTAAATAAACGGAAATCACTTAAAGAGATTCCGTCTATGACGAATGAATCAGATGCAATGAGCAGGGATTTGAAAAAACGCGGATTCAAATTTGTCGGTTCAACTATTTGTTACGCGTTTATGCAGGCAGTTGGAATGGTGAACGATCATACGAAGAAATGTTTCCGTTACAAAAAAGTTTAAAAATAAAGATGCCCGGTAAAACGGGCATCTTGTATAACAATATTAAAGTATTGTTAATCTTCTTCGTAAGCCATTTCCCCGTGCAAGGATGAATCAAGCCCGGCTTCTTCTTCTGCTCTTGTTACTTTAACAGGCGTAATATAATTTATAACCTTAAGCATCAGATATGTGAACAAGAAACAATAAATTCCAACCGCAACAACAGAGATCAATTGTTTCATTAAGAATTCCGCAGAGCCGCCGATGAATAATCCATCAATTTGAACCATCGGATTAACAGCTCTTGAAGCAAACAAACCGAGCATAATAATGCCGATTGTTCCGCCGACTCCGTGAACACCCCAAACATCCAATGCATCATCCCATTTGAGTTTATTTTTTAATGCAACGGCAAAGTAGCAGACTATTCCGGAAACAATTCCTATTATTACTGCGTTGCCGATAGTAATAAATCCGGCTGCGGGGGTAATTGTTGCGAGTCCCGCGACAGAGCCGGTTAGTAAACCAATAAACTTTGGTTTTTTCTCAAGTATCCACGCAAGGAACAACCAGGTTACTCCGGCGAAAGATGCTGCGACATCTGTATTTAAAAATGCCGTTACGGTAATGGAATCAACTTTTAATTCGCTTCCCGCGTTGAATCCGTACCAGCCGAACCAAAGCAAACCGGTTCCTAAAGCAACAAGAGGAATACTGTGCGGACCTCGTTCAATAACATTTCGTTTTCCCACATAGAAAACCGAAGCCAGCGCCGCCATTCCCGCACTTGCATGAACAACTATTCCGCCTGCAAAATCAAGAACGCCCCATTGAGCAAGTAAACCTCCGCCCCAAATCATATGAACTAACGGAAAATAAACGAGCACCAACCAGAATGTTAAAAACAGAAAGTAGGCAGGAAAACGAACTCTATTTGTAAATGCGCCGGTTATCAAAGCAGGAGTAATAATTGCAAACATCATTTGATAAGCGACAAATACGTAAAGCGGTATTTGATTATTTCCAGTGAATATGGAATTCAAATCGGTTCCCGATAAAAATGCCATGTTAAGATTACCAATGATTCCTCCTTCGCCGCCGCTGAAGCAAAGAGAATATCCAAATGCAAACCAAATTACGGTTGTCCAAACCAACGAAACGAAACTCTGAATCATAATTCCCAGCACATTTTTTCTACCAACAAGACCGCCGTAAAAAAATGCAAGCCCAGGCGTCATAAGCATTACTAAACTGGATGCGACAAGCATAAATCCAGTACTTCCGGTATCGAACATAATTACCTCTAATTATTATGATTTATTTTTTATTAAATGGAGACTGTGAAAATCAAATAAGAAATTTCTGCTCTGGGATTAATAATATATGAGCCGGAAACAGGCAAAGAAAAACTTTCCGTTATTTTTATTTGTTTCGAAATTTTCATGCCGATATTGATCAAATTAAATTTTTCCGTTCCGTAGTAAATCGGATTTTCTTTGCTTCCGGGTGAGCCGCCGATAAAAAATCCTAATCCGAAATCATCAATCCTGGTTAAGTAATCAATTTGAAAATAAGCATTACTCCCGGAGTCGTTGTAAACATTAACATATCCGCTCAATATAAACGGAAGTAATTCCGGTCCGCCGATTGTAACACCGGCTTCGATTAAGTGTGCGCCGGGCCCGCTTTTATCATCGTAGTTATTAAAATTGCCGATTCTAATTCCTCCGTCGGGGTAGTAATAATCTGTAACAACAGCAGTAACAGTAACCGAATTTTCAATTGCAAATGAGTAACTGAGCCATGTATCTATTTCATGGCTTGTTGAATGTAGTTCATCGCTAGTATTTGTGTGCGAAAGTCCGTATGATCCCCAAAATCCGAATTGTAAACCCGACAATTTAAGTGTAATAGCCGGCTGAATATTAGGTTGATCATTAATATTTAACCCGCGCCATACATATCTACTTGCGAAATCCGCACCTACATTTACTGATAACTGCTGTGCTGATAACGAAAAATTAAGTGCGGACAAAACAAATAATGTTATGAAACAAAAATAACTCCGTACTCCTTTCATAATTAATTTCCTGATTTGTTAAAAAATAATCGTCCAATGATTTTTGATAATTATTTTGCATGCAAATTTTGAAATATTTCTTGTGAACGAATAACTAAATGCAACAAGCGTAGCATTTTTGTCGTAAACGGATAAATATTTGAATGCGATAAATTGACTTAATTGAAAAATAGTTTTTAATGCAAGAGTTTGATTAAGGATTTTTCGGAATTGTTTTCTAATTTTTCATATTAAAATTTGGTGTTTTCTTGAAAAAAATTCTTGTTATTGAAAACGCAAGCGAAGAATTAAAACATATTGAATCACTTCTTCCTCAAACCGATTTCAAAATTTATTCGTCACATAACAAAAAAGATGGACTGGAAATCGCCACGCGATATTTACCGGATTTAATTTTTTTCTTTTTTTCCAACGGTCAAGCCGATTTGGAGTTGCTAAAAACAATTTGCGAGAATGATACTACTTTGCATCTTCCTTTAATTGTTATTTCAAACGAACCATCTTTCGAACAACAAAGAACAGTTATGGAATTAGGTGCAGAAGACTATATCCCCTTGTTTATACTCGAAAAAAGTTTGTTGAGTTCAGTAAAAAAAAGATTTGAAAAGTTAACCAACATGAAAACCCGTTTGAATAAAGAGCTTGATACTTTTGATGAATTTACGTCACGTTCGCGAAATGATGATCACATTCTCGTGAAGATTGGAAACAAGTTAAAGCTCGTAAAATTTACGGAGATGGTTTGTGTTATAGCAATGAAAGAATACAGTAAAATTATTACGAAGGATAACTGTAAAATCATAGTAAGAAAATCTTTGAGAAACTGGATAAAAATATTACCCAAGAACCTGTTCTTAAGAATTCACCGCGCTACAATTATTAATCTGGATTGCATTGATAAGATTGTCCGGACAAACGAAAGAACGTATACAGTTCATCTTAAGTATGTGGAAGAGACTTTTGATTTCAGTCATAGATATGCAAATATTATGCGGCAAACATTCCCCACCTAAAAACTTTTCACAATTGTTCCTAACGTTTGAAGAAACGCGAATTCAAATTTGCAGGTTCAACTATTTGTTATGCGTTTATGCAGGCAGTTGGAATGGTGAACGATCATACCACGGATTGTTTTCGGTATTGATGATTAATATTAATCATACGATTTGTCAGCTTTTTCATATTCTAATTTGACCATGTGATTAAATTCATTGTGCATGATTATTTTATAAGTTAGGTTTAGCATGTATTGGATTTTATTATTGATTTCTTTCTCAAAGAAATTAATCACAAAAATAAATGGTGGTGTTAATGAAAACACTGCTAAACTTTCGGTTAGTATTTTCCCTTCTACTGATTTGGTTTTCTTGTGAAAATATAATCTTTCCGCAGAGCTACCCATTCACTAATCAAAACATGTTTTTTGGCTTAACCCAATTGGAAAACGATGCCGAATATCTTTTGGCAAACGATCTTGGCGTTTCCTGGCTTTCTATGCATCCATTGGTCTCTTGGTTTTCGATGGAGGCGACGCCAGGAGTTTATAATTGGACAGGGCTTGATGCTACAATTAGAAAAATTCAAAACGCTAATCTTGATTGCACTCCGGTTTTATTTGCAGTGAATGCATTCGGCGATAAAAGGACGCAACTTATTCAAAAAGCCGGCGGCCAGGATATGACGGGATTCCTGCGTAGCGATAGTTCTATTTATTGGAAACTTTACCCCAACGATGAAGAGGGGACAATGACAACATGGCTAAACTTTGTGCAAAAAGTTGTTGAACGATATGATAATGATGGCGTCAATGATATGCCGGGTTTAAAATATCCAATTAGAAACTACCATCTTCTAGAAGAGCATCCTGAAATATTTATTGATGCCGATAGTTACATAAAATTATTGAAAGCAACTACACCGATAATTAAGCAAGCTTATCCTGATGCAAAAATTATTTTAGCAGGATTAGCCGGAAATTTCTCGCGCTATTTTGCTTATATGGATTCGTTTATCACCGACGACGATGCAGGAGTTGTGAATGGAGTTAAACATGTAAAAACCTGGTGGGTTTTAAATCCCGGTTGGCAATCCAACAAAAGAGATTTTGAAAAAATTTTACTGGAAGGAAAAGATTATTATGATATA
>Ga0172370_10000039_pt1 | contig 148288 bp, 138 predicted proteins | sample LakKiv5m_FD_114538 | JGI IMG/M metagenome (GOLD analysis project Ga0172370, IMG submission 114538) | Freshwater microbial communities from Kabuno Bay, South-Kivu, Congo - kab_022012_11.5m | ecosystem: Environmental > Aquatic > Freshwater > Lake | place: Democratic Republic of the Congo...
AGCACTCCATAGGAATTTGAAAATGCCACAAACGCCAGGTTGGCCGCATTCAACATCAGCTCGATCGACATGAACACGATCAGGGCGTTGCGACGGATGAGAACCCCAAGAGCACCCATCGTAAATAAGATAGCAGAGACCGTAATGTAAAAAGAAAGGGGAATTGTGGCTTCCATCAGGCTGTGGCTCCTTTTTCATGCTTGGTCAGGACAATTGCACCGATCATGGCAACCAGAAGCAGGATGGATGTGACCTCGAATGGCAGCAAGTACTGATTGAAGAGGTTCAACCCCAAGGTGCGGATCGCGTCCACTGAATTGACCTCCACGCCTGGCTGGGCGATGGCAGCAGTCAACTTCACACGCTGGAAGAGTAGAAAACCAGCCTCGAATAGCAGGATGGCAGCCAATCCGATTGCCAGGGGTCTTTGCCAGGGCAGGGATGTTCCCTTGGGTAATTTCTCGGAACCCAGCAGCATGATGACAAACAGGAACAGAACCATGATTGCACCAGCATAGACCGTGATCTGCGTAAGGGCAATAAAGGGAGCTCCCAGCAGGAGATAGAAAATTGCCACACAAGCAAAATTAAGCACCAGGAACAGGGCTGCATACACCGCGCTGCGGCTGACCAGCAAACCCAATGCGCTTAAGACGGATGCCAGGGCTAATATTAAGAAAAAAATAAGCAAAGAATCCATGGGCACCTCAATCCTGCGGATCTTTCATTTCAGGTACCGAGCGGGTGTAAAGACCCGGTTGAACCTTCTGGGGAGTTGGTAAAGTCCCTGCAGGGGCAGGTTCGATCAGCATTTCTTTTGGATAGATGGCATCACGACGATCGGTAAAAGACAACTCATAATTGTCACCCAAAACGATGGCTTCGGTCGGGCAGGCATCTTCGCAAAAACCGCAAAAGATACAGCGCAGCATGTTGATCTCGTAAGTACTGGCATAGCGCTCCCCCGGTGAGAAGCGAACCTCATCTGTGTTCTCAGCAGATTCAACAAATATGGCGTCTGCCGGGCAGGCTGCCGCACACAGGGCACAACCAATACATTTTTCCAGCCCGTTGTCATAGCGCTTTAGAACATGCCGGCCGCGGAAACGCGGTTTGACGGGTTTCTTTTGTTCCGGATACTGCACAGTAACCGGTTTTTCAAGCATCATCTTGAACGTGGTGCCCAGACCACGTGCAAGCTCGATCAGAGGCTCAATGACGCGCATTGTCTTTCCTCCTCAACACGCGGTCGATCATGCCAACCGCAAATAAACCTACCAATATCGATAGAACTGGAATGCCCCACATATAGTTTGTGCTGACCTTTTCCGCCAGGATGATCCCGACTGAGGTAATGAAGACCAGCGCCAGGGAAACCGGCAGAAGCAATTTCCAGCCGAAGGCCATTAAACGGTCGTAACGAATACGCGGGTAGGTAGCCCGTACCCAGATCATTCCAAACAGAAGAACAATGACCTTGATAAAGATATAGACTGGTCCCAACCACGGGGTATGATCTATACTGAAGATCGTATTGGAAAGGAACCAGAATTCCCGGTATCCTCCAAAGAACAAGGTAGCTGCAATGGCGCTGATGGCGATCATCTTGGTGTACTCAGCCATGAACAACAAGGCAAATTTCATGCCGGAGTATTCGGTGTGATATCCGGCGGTCAACTCCTGCTCGGCTTCCGGCATATCGAAGGGAGCCCGGTTCACTTCCGCCAGGGTGGCGATCAGGAAGATCAGGGTCCCTACCGGCTGGAGAACCACGAACCACAGGTTCTTCTGGGCTTCAACGATGTCCAGCATGCGCATTGAATTTGCCATCAAAATAGCGCTTACGAATGAAAGACCCAGGGTTAATTCATACGAGATCATCTGGGCAGACGAACGCAGCCCACCCATCATTGCATATTTGTTATTGGATGACCACCCTGCCAGGACGATCCCATACACGGCAATGGAGGCGATGGACATGATATACAACACACCCACATTGATATCTGCGATATAAGGGGTGATGGTGCGTCCGAACATGCTGAAGGGTTGTTTACCCCAGGGTACCACCGCAGTGATGACAATGGCTGGAAATACAGTCAGGACTGGAGCCAGCAGAAACAGCAATTTGTCCGCCAGAGCCGGGGTTAATTCTTCTTTAAAGATAAGCTTGACCGCATCTGCGATCGGCTGCAGAATGCCAAACGGACCTGCCCGGTTTGGGCCGATACGGGACTGTATGCGCGCCAGTGCCCGGCGCTCATACAGTGTCAGGTAGGTAAAGCCACCCAACAATATCATGGTCAAGACGAATCCTTTGATGATCCATTCCAAAATCAAAGTAAAGTCCATGGACGACCTTCCTTAGGCAACCTTCAGCGTGATGGCTGCCGGAGAATTGATGAGGATTCCCATACTGCGCGGCAGGAGTGCAATGGAGGCAGGTACTTTCTCGTCCACAAGTACCTTGACCAATGTTGCCGTGCCGTTATATGTCAACTGCGCCATATTACCCGCACCGACCTTGATGCGGGAAGCCGTATCAGGGTGCAGCCATACACTGGCTTCACCAATATGCGCGTGCAGGATTGTTGACGGAAGCACGGTAGCGCCCCGGTCATACAGATGAGTGATCGGGACTGCCAACAACTCGGAATCGTTCGGACGCTTCCTCTCAGCAGGTTTCATTTCGGTTCTGCTGACCGCTTCCTTGACCAAAGCCAGCCGTTTACCCAAACCCTGGGTATTGGCATAGGTGGTACCCCCATAATACACATCTCCACGCCCCACCTGCGGCCATTGCGGGCTCACTTCAGCCAGGCTGGCATAAGACAGACCTTCAAAGGACCGATATTTTGAAGCTGTCATATTCAATATTTTCAGGGATGAAACACCTTCCAACTCAAGTCCGGCTTTTTGGGCCAGGCTGGCTGTGATGGCAAAATCCGGACGGGTTTCGCCAAGGGCTGGAATGGCCGGGTAGAAACGCTGTACCCTGCGCTCGCCCGAGGTGAGCGAGCCTTCCCTTTCCGTGAAAGCCTGGGCCGGTAGCACCACATTCGCCAGGCGCGTTGTTTCTGTCTGGAAGAGTTCCTGTGTGATGACAAATTTGGCAGTCTTCAGAGCTGCAGCCAGCGCCGGGTCATCCCCGGCCGGGTCACAGGCAACTACATAAACCAATTTGTTCTCAAAAGCTGCAGCAAGGTCCTGGATCGGCTGGAAGCCCATTTCCCAGGCACCCTGGTCATTGGCATGTGACCAGACACCGATCAAGGCGCTGCCTTCCTTACCGGCATGACCGGTCTTTTCCAGCAGTCCGGCGCAGGTTTCTGCCAGGGTGGAGGAACCCTCCAAACCCAGCCCATCGCTGCCGTAAAGGACCACCAAATTCTGTGAGGAGGCAACTGCCTGAGCAGCAGCCTGCCCGGCTTTGGAATCCTGCAGGGCGCCAATGGTCTGGGATTCATCACCATAAGCATAGCGAATGACGTGGGCGGCATATTTTTCCAGCCTGGTCTCACGCCCACCAGCCACGATCAGGGTTGCTCCACGGGCTGCGGCCTGCTTGATGCGCAGATACCAGAGCGGGGCTTCATGATAGAGGTCTGAAGCTGCCACCAGGATGCAAGTCTCTGCGCCCATTTCACCAAAATTTGCATCCTTGCTCATTCCCATATTGGCTGTCAAACTGCCGCCACCCATATGGGTATAGAAAGCAGCTTTGCCACCCAATCCATCTGCAAGCGCTTTCAGATTGAAAAGATCTTCATTAGCCAAAAGGCCACCTGCCAGGACAATAAAGTCCTGGTGAACTTCATTCAAAGAGCGACCTGCCAGGTTGAGAGCATCATCCCACGAGCTTTCTTTAAGCTGATCGCCAATGCGAACCAGGGGTTTGACCAACCGTTCTGGGCTGGCGCTGAAATGATGGGCAAAACGGCCCTTGTCGCACAACCAGATCTCATTTACCTGCTCATTCTGGCGCGGCATGACACGTTTGACAACCATTCTGCCGTTCGAGCGGGCTTCACGGCGCACATTCAAAGTGGTATTGCAGCCCACCGGGCAGTGCGTACACAGGGAGGCTGCTGAGTTCATCTCCCAGGGTCGGGCACCAAAGCGGAAGTCTTCGGTCGTTAATGCGCCTACCGGGCAGATATCCGTGGTATTGCCAGAGAAGATCGAATCGAACCCGGGTTCGGAATAGGTAACGATATCCGTGGCACGACCGCGCTTGAAGAAACCCAGCACCGGATCACCCGCGATCTCATCCTGGAATCGAATGCAACGTGCGCACTGTATGCAGCGTTCACGATCCAGCCAGATCAGATCACCTAGCGGGACGTGCTTCTGCTGGTGTTGTTTGTCTTCAAAGTTGAAGCGGCTCTCACTTGAGCCATGTTGCATGGTCAGGTTTTGCAGGGGGCATTCGCCGCCCTTGTCACACACCGGGCAATCCAAAGGATGCGATGTGAGCAGGAATTCGACGATCTCTTTCTGCCCTGTGCGGGCTTTCTCTGACATACCCACAACCTGCATGCCTTCCGAAACCGGGGTAGTGCAGGCTGTTTCAAGTTTGGAGCCGAACTGGATCCTGGGTTTGCCATCTTCAATGACCGGCTGCCCAGTGACCCGGTCGATGACAGGACGTCCGACTTCCACCAGGCACATACGGCACATGCCAACCGGTTCCATCTTGGGATGATAGCAGAAGACAGGAATATCGATCCCGATCTTTTTGGCTGCTTCCACGATCAGGGTGCCGGCTGGTACGCTGACAGGCTGACCGTCGATCAGAACATTTACCAGTTGTTTAGTCATGTCCACCTCCGATGCTGGAGGCTGTGAAATCTTCCGGGAAACGCTCGATCCCTGAGACAACTGCCATTGTGGCAAACTCACCGAGGGCACACAGGCATTTATTTTGCATTTGTTTGGCGACGCTCAGAAGAAGTTCGGTGTTGGCTTCAACAGCCTCACCGGCTTTCATTCGTTCGATGACGTGCATCATCCAGTAATTTCCTTCACGACAGGGAGTACATTTACCACACGATTCGTGCTTGAAGAATTCGACAGTTTTGGAGATAACCCAATCAATGCTGATGGTGTCATCGATAACCATGACCGAGGCTGAACCCAGGTCGGCACCTAATGTGCGAACCGAAGCATAATCCATGGGTGTATCCAGGACCTTATCATCGACTTTAATAATGGAGGAGGACGCTCCTGCTGCCATGATAGCTTTGACCGGACGGTCGTTGATGATACCACCTCCACACTCATAGATCAGATGGCGGAAGGTAGTTCCAAAAGGCAGCTCGTAATTGCCGGGTTTTTTGACTCGACCCGAAAGGCTGAAGAGTTTCACACCGGCGCTGTCTGCGGTGCCAAGGGCTTTATACCAATCCGACCCGTTGCTGATGATCATGGGGATATTGGTGAATGTTTCCACATTGTTGACAACAGTGGGTTTTCCGTACAACCCGTAGGAAGGCGGGAAAGGAGGTCGCAAGCGAGGTTGACCGCGTTTTCCCTCCATTGATTCTAGCAGGGCTGTTTCCTCACCGCAGATGTAAGCTCCAGCTCCCAGGTGGGTGTATAGTTTCAATTCATAATCTGTGCCAAATAGCTTTTTTCCCAGCAGGCTGACTTTTTCCATAGCTTCGATGCAATCATCCAGGATGGCCGCCACCTGCCAGAACTCACCCCGTAGATAAACATAGGCAGTGTTGGCGCCAACGGCAAACGCTGAAATGGCAACACCCTCCAGGAATTGGAAGGGATTTCTTTCCATGATCTCGCGGTCCTTGAAAGTGCCCGGTTCGGATTCATCGGCATTGGCAACCACATAATGGGGCCAATTTTTATTGTCCATGAATGACCATTTCATTCCGGTGGGGAAACCCGCACCGCCGCGGCCGCGCAAACCGGAGGCTTTAATCACACCGGTAACAGCTTCAGGTTTCATTGTCGTAACGACCTGCTTGAAGGCTTCAAAACCGCCATTCTTGCGGTAGATATCCAGTTTATTGATGTCGGGGATCTCCCGGTGACGCAGCAGGATGTGAGTCATTTACTTCACCTCCTTGCCACTCTTACGCAGGGCTTCAATCAATTCCAGGGTCTTATCCACCGTCATATTTTCGTGGTATTCAATTCCATTTTCACCCTGAATCTGGAAAAGAGGCGCTTTGTCGCAACCAGCCAGGCATTTGACTTCTTCAACGGTCACAAAGCCATCTTTGGTGGTTTCACCAACCTTGACCTGCAGGTTTTCACACAATTCGTGGAAAAACTGGTCCGCTCCCCGCATGGCACACGAGACATCGGTACAAACCTGCATGCGGTAACGACCTTCTTTTTGATCGTGAAAGAGGGTGTAAAAACCGATGATCGAGGCTACATCTGTGGGTGTGATCTCAAGCATATCGGCGATCTCCTGCATGGCTTCACGGGTGGCATATCCTTCATCCCGTTGCGCCAGGTAAAGCAGCGGCATGACAGCCGAGCGCTTGTGCTCTGGCGGGTATTTTGCCAGGATCTTCTTTACTTCCTGGGGATATTTATCAATCAGGCTCATCTATCTACATCTCCCAGAACAATATCAACGCTTCCGATAATGGCCACCAGGTCGGCTACAAGAACACCTTTGGCCATGAACGGTAACGCCAGTAAATTATCAAATGAAGGTGTACGCCAGTGGATGCGGTAGGGCTTCGGACCGCCATCACTGACAATATATACACCCAATTCACCGCGTGGTGATTCAACTGCGTTGTAAACGGCACATTTGGGGGCGGAAAATCCCTCGGTCCATAATTTGAAATGATGGATGAGGGCTTCCATATTTACGCCGATCTCCGAGCGTGGAGGCGGCACGAATTTATGATTGCTGCTGCGAACAGGTCCGAGCGGCATCTTGTTGAGCGCCTGCTCAATGATCTTCACAGATTGGCGCAGCTCTTCGATCCGAACGATATACCTGGCGTAAACATCGCCTTCCGTGCGGGTGGGAACTTCAAAATCATACTGTTCATAACCGCTGTAAGGGCGGGCTTTGCGCAGGTCCCATTTCACACCGGAAGCCCGGAGTGGAGGTCCTGTCATTCCAAAATTAAGGGCTTGTTCGGAGCTGACTGAGCCAATCCCAAACGTACGGTCCAGGAAAAGCGGGTTTCGGGAGAGCAGGGCTTCATATTCATCCACCCGTTTCGGGAACATCTTGATGAATGCCCGCACCGCTGCTTCAAATTCGACCGGAACATCCCGCCAGATCCCACCTGGACGAATGTATGTGGTCATCATGCGCTGCCCGGAACAAAGCTCGAATATATCCAGGATGCTTTCCCTTTCGCGGAAGCAGTACAGGAAGGTGGACATCGCAGCCACGTCCAGGCCGGTTGTCCCCAACCAGATCAGGTGCGAGGCGATGCGCTGCAATTCCGCCAGGATGACTCGAATGGACTGGGCGCGATCAGGCACATCCAGTTCGATCAGTTTTTCAACAGCCATGGAGTAAGCCAGGTTGTTACCGAGCGTGTTCAGGTAATCCAAGCGGTCGGTCATCACTGCAGCCTTGGCGTAGGTCTTGGATTCCATATTCTTCTCGATACCGGTGTGCAGGAAGCCGATATCGGGGATGCAACTCACGACCGTTTCACCGTCCAGTTCGAGCAGCAGTCGCAGTACACCATGCGTGCTGGGGTGCTGCGGACCCATGTTAAGGAGCACGGTCTCGCCCTGGATGGCCCGTTCTGACACAAGGTGTTTGATATCATCAACGCTAACTTCTTGCAATTGGGTCATAAGCGTTCTCCGTCCGTTATTCTTTTGCGTAAGGCTTACGCAGGTCGATCTCTTCAAAATTGAAGGTAAATTGCGGTTCTTCGTACCCGAGCGGATAATCTTTGCGCAAAGGGTGACCTTCCCAATCGGCGGGCATCAGGATTCGGCGCAGATCCGGGTGGCCTTCAAATTTAATACCAAACATATCCCACACTTCACGTTCGCGCCAGACGGCATTCTTGAAAATTCCTGTAATGGTCGGCAGGCTGGGATTAATTCCGGGCACTTGCACCAAAACACTGAGGTTTAGGATCTTTGAGACCGAAGTGAACAAATAAATCACTTCAAAGCGTGGGTTCTCTTCCGGCCAAAAATCCACTGCGGTCATGGTGGAGAGCAGGCTGAAGTCAAATTCATCCCGCAGCATCTGTGCAGCTGCCACAATGCTCTCTGCCAGGATGGTCACACGGACATCGCCGCGAAATTCATTGACCTGTGAGTTAAAGGTCTTTGTCAAAGCTTGGATGGTGGGTTCAAGTTCAGGTTTCATACATCACCTCGGGGATCAAGCCTGGTCCTTGATCTTATTGTGATTGACCTTGTCGTACAGGGTCATGATCCCGTGGATCAGGGCTTCGGGTCGCGGCGGGCAACCGGCAATATAAATATCCACCGGTACGATCTCATCCACACCGGCTACTACAGCATAGTTGTTGAAAACTCCACCACAGGAAGCACAATCGCCCATGGCGATGACCCACTTGGGTTCGGGCATTTGGTCATACAGGCGGCGCAAAACAGGTGCCATCTTTCTGGAAACGCGCCCGGCTACGATCATCAGGTCCGATTGGCGCGGGCTTGGACGCATCAGCTCCATCCCAAAGCGGCTCATATCATAATGGGCACCCTCGGCAGCCATCATCTCGATGGCACAGCATGCCAGACCGAACAATAAAGGCCACATGGCTCGGGTGCGTGACCAGTTCACCACTGTTTCAAGGGTGGTGGTGACTGCCCCCATATTGGCTAATTTTTGTTCTACTCCCATTCCAGGGCTCCTTTTTTCCAGGCGTAAAAGTAACCTACCAGTAAGATGATGATGAATATGAACATCTCAATCAGGCCAAACCAGCCCAACTGGCGAAAAACGATCGCCCAGGGCAGGAAAAAGATAACTTCGATGTCGAACAGGATGAATAGGACAGCGATCAGGTAAAAACGCACGGGTAACCGGCGCGTACCGGGACCGATCGGGTCCATGCCTGATTCGTATGGCATGGATTTTATGCCCGATTTTTTTCGAGGACCAAAAATGGTACCCAGACCAATGGCAATAAAACCGATCGCGATGGCTACAATGATGAATATAGCTATGGCTGTGTATTCAAGAAGCATATTGCCTCCTTGCAGGAGATATTTAAGTGTACCAGCCGCAAAGTATATCATAAGAAGATTAAAAGCGATAATTTTCACTATCGATTGGGGTATTTATCTCACCTGACAATCGTCCTGATTCACAACGCAGAATGATAGGTTGGGTTGTAACACCCAACAACGCTTCCCTCCTGCTAAGGCTATAATAAACGCATGTTCAAACGCCTTTTACTTCTGGCCCGGTCTGATCACCTGGCTCTGACGCTGACAATCCTGTTTGGATGGCTGGGTGGATTGACTGCCATTCTTCAAGCCTGGCTGCTTGCCCGCAGCATTGATGGGGTTTTTCTGGGCGGCCTGGACCTGGCGGATGTATCCGGGTTGCTCAAGCTCCTGCTGGCAGTGATCGGTCTGCGGGCACTGACCACCTTGGCCAGCGAGCATTTTTCAAGCAACCTGGCACTACGGATCAAATCGAATCTGCGCACCCGGCTGGTGCATCACCTGGCAGCCCTCAATCCAGCCTACACCCAGAGCCAGAAAACCGGTGAACTTACAGCAACGGCCATGGAAGGCATTGAAGCCCTGGAAGCATATTTCAGCCAGTACCTCCCGCAGGTGGCGCTGGCAGCTTATATCCCATTCACCATTCTGCTATTGGTCTTTCCGCTTGACCCATTGACAGGGGTGGTCTTTCTCTTGACTGCACCACTGATCCCGCTCTTCATGTGGTTGATCGGCAAAGCTGCCGAAAGCATGACCCATCGTCAGTGGCGAACCCTCAGCCAGCTTTCAGCCTACCTGCTGGATGTCATTCAGGGACTGACCACGCTCAAACTGCTGGGGCAATCCCTTAGCCAGTCCGGGCGTATCCAAAAAGCCAGCGACCAGTATCGGGATGTGACCCTGCGTGTGCTCAGGATCGCCTTTCTCTCAGCGCTGACCCTGGAACTACTTTCCACATTGAGCACCGCAGTGGTAGCGGTCGAGATCGGGCTCAGACTTCTGTATGCACGCATGAATTTTCAGCAGGCGCTATTCATCCTGGTTCTGGCTCCGGAGTTTTACATGCCCCTGCGCCTGTTGGGTCTTCGTTTTCATTCCGGGATGTCAGGCACAAGCGCGGCCCGGCGAATCTTCGAGATATTGGACACCCCACTGCCAGATGCAAAGATAGCATCCGATCAAACCTTGCAAACCCATCTTCTTCATATAATAGATCATCCAGGCGTCCGCTTTGAACATGTCTGGCATACCTACGCGGCACGAAGCCTGCCAGCTGTAAGGGATGTTTCCATCGAAATTCCCGACGGGCAGTTGACTGCCCTTGTGGGGTTGAGCGGAGCCGGGAAGAGTACGCTGGCAGCAATGCTGTTGCGCTTCATTGATCCGGACCAGGGCTTGATCCGGGTGGATGGTCAGCTTCTTGAGCAAATCCCCCTGGCTGAGTGGCGTAAAAGCCTCGCCTGGGTACCACAGATGCCAACCCTGTTCAACGGCAGCCTGGCAGAGAACTTGCTGCTTGCAAAACCCGGGGCTTCGGGATCAGAGCTTGAATCTGCCTGCCAGCAAGCGGACCTTTTGGATGTCATCCATGGTCTACCCCAGGGCTATTACACACCGATCGGTGAACATGGCACACGCCTTAGCGGAGGACAGGCACAGCGCCTGGCTTTGGCACGCGCTTATTTGCGGAATGCGCCCCTGTTGATCCTGGACGAACCTACGTCCAGCCTTGACCCGATTCAGGAGGCCCGCCTGATAAAAAGCATTCACGACCTGGTACAAGGACGCACGACCCTGTTAATCGCACACCGTCTCAACACTGTCCAACAAGCTGGAAATATCATCGTTCTAGAATCAGGACAGGTGGTGGAAAGTGGAACCCATGCAAGCCTGCTTAGGTCAGGAGGAGCCTATGCGAGCCTGGTCATGGCAGGAGCGTTGAAATGAAAACCATGCGCCGTTTACTGGGTTTTGTGCTGCCTTTCTGGCGCTGGCTTCTGCTATCAGTCGGACTGGGATCGTTGACGATCGCCTCCAGCATCGCTCTACTGGCTACTTCCGCCTACCTGATCGCTGCGGCAGCCTTGCATCCTTCGATCGCTGAATTGCAAGTCGCCATTGTTGGCGTGCGTTTCTTTGGCCTGTCGCGCGGCGTTTTCCGCTATCTCGAGCGTCTCACTTCACACGAGACCACATTCCGCCTGCTGGGACGCTTGCGGGTCTGGTTTTATGATGCTCTCGAGCCATTGGCACCAGCCCGCCTGGGTGGTGAACGTTCAGGCGATCTACTCAGTCGATTTTTGGCTGACATCGAGTCACTTGAAAATTTTTATGTGCGCGTGCTGGCTCCACCCCTGGTGGCTCTGGTGGTCATGATCGGAAGCGGATTGTTCATAGCCGGTTTCGATGTACGCCTGTCGGCCATCTTACTGGCCACCCTTCTGCTGGTGGGGGTGGGTCTGACCTGGTTGAGCCAGGCGCTGGGTCGCCAGCCGGGACAGGCACTGGTTGATGCCAGAGCCAAACTGAATTCCGACCTGGTGGATACCCTGCAGGGTTTGCCCGACCTGCTGATCTATGACGGGTTGACCGCCCATTTTGAGCGCATTCAAGTGCGCCAGTCCAGTTTACAGCATGCCCAGCGCAGGATGGCATCCATCAGCGCCTGGCAGAATGGGTTGAATCAACTCCTGACCGGCCTGGGAACCTGGCAGGTACTGGTTTTGGGGATCGCGCTGGTAAATTCCGGCCAGTTGCCGGGCGTATACCTGGCAGTCATCGTCCTGGCAGCCATGGCCTCCTTTGAAGCCGTGCAGGGGCTGCCCCTGGCAGCGCAATACCTGCAAAGCAACCTGAAAGCAGCCAGGCGCCTGTTTGAGATGGCGGATACGCCCCCTGCAGTGGCAGACCTGCCCGGCAGCCAGGATGCACCTGGTTCAACTCACTTGTGCATTAAGAACCTGTCTTTCAATTATCCTGAAAATCCTGCCGACAGCCCGACATTATCCAATATCCAGTTTGATCTGCCACCCGGCAAGCATATCGCCATCCTGGGCGCCAGCGGCAGCGGAAAGAGCACCCTGTTCCAGTTGCTGCTGCGCTTCCATGAAATGGATTCAGGCCAGATCACGCTGGGAGGGCAGGATGTGCGTTACCTGACCCAGGAAAGCGTGCGCCGGTGCTTCAGCGTCATGCCGCAGGACAATTATCTCTTCAACACCAGCCTGCGCGAGAACCTGCTGGTTGCCAACCCGGCTGCAGACCCGGGGCAGATCGACCAGGCGCTCAGCACCGTTTGCCTGGATGAATTTGTGGCTTCGCTGCCGTCCGGCCTGGAGACCCTGGTCGGCGAGCGCGGTCTGCAGTTGAGCGGTGGCGAGCGTCAACGCCTCGGGCTGGCACGCCTGCTGCTCAAACCCGCCTCCATTTATCTACTGGATGAACCCACAGCCCAGATGGATACCCGCCTGGAAGCCCGCATCATCCACAACCTTCAAACAGCATTGAGAGCGCACAGCCTGCTGTGGATCACCCAGCGCCTGGTCGGGCTGGAGTGGATGGACGAGATCCTGGTCTTGCAGTCCGGTCGCATCCTGCAGCACGGCACACACGCAGAACTGATAAGATCGGACGGCTTGTACCTGCGCATGTGGCAGGCTCAAGATCAGCTCGCATCTTAAAAAAAGAGCAGCCAGTAAATTCCGGCTACTCTTCATCTCTTTGTATTATTCTTCCCGGGTTTTATCGATCAGGATGGTACCGGAAATTCGTCTCAATCATAGTGCTTCTTCAATTCAGAGGCGTATTCCACCCCGACCGTGCTGCGATTCTCCAAGAGCCAGTCGCTCAACCTGGTCGGGCAGGTGGGTGGCTGGGAGGAGACCAGCAGGTCCGCCATCAAGCCTTGCACTTCGTGGCGGGTCAGGATCACATCCTGCGTGAAGAGGCTGACGATCTGCGACAGGACCAGTGCCAGGGATGGGTTCATCGGCACCAGACGCGCCGGTCGGCCGACCGTCTCTGCGATCCTGCGCAGAAGGTCCGCAAAGCTGAAGATCTCCGGTCCAACCGCATCCATGACCGTATTATCGCTGCAACCACCCCACTCAACGGCCAGCCTGGCCAGGTCATCCACGTACACCGGCTGGAGCCGGTAATCACCCTGCCCCATGACCGGCATGAAGGGGAATCGTCGCAACAACCAGGCCATGTTATTGACCAGGACATCCTCCCTGCCAAAAAGAACCGTGGGACGCAGGATGGCATAGCTCATGCCGGATGCGAGCACGGCCTGTTCCATCTGGGCTTTCCCTAGAAAATAAGGCAGGTGCGAATCTAGGGAGGGGTTGGTGATGCTGATATGTACAATGCGTTTGACGCCTGCCTCAGCGGCAGACCGAATGAGCCTCTTGACGGACTCGACCGCGCCGGGCTGGGTGGTGCTGCCCTTGTCGAAACGTACCCAGTAGGTATTGTAGAGGACATCCACACCGTGCAGGGATGCGACCTGATCCTGCGGGCGGTCAAAGTTGAACGGGTAAGCCTTGATCCTGCCTGCAAACATGTGGGCACGATCCGGGTGTCCGGTCAGTGTGATGACCTCGTCCCCCTTGGCGAGTAATTTCTGGGCAATATATTTGCCTGAATAAGAGAAAGCGCCGGTAACTGCTGATTTCATTTTGTCCTTCCTTTGAACAGAATATTGAAAATTTTGAAAATTGGCAACATTAATCCAGCCGACAACTTGCGCTTCGGTCTGAGTAAAGCTGTGAATGGCGTATTCTATTTCAATATGGTCAAGATCTTTTTAATGGTGCCTGTTCCCAGGCCGTTCAGGCGTGAGACAGCCCGCGCCAGGTTATCGATCGCATCGAAGAAATCCTGCAAGGCGGTGACCCGCTCCATAAGGAATTCCCGCTCCGGGTCATCCCTACCCACGTCAGAATTGAGCCTGTCGAGGGTGAGGCGCACAGAGGAGACCGCCTGGTCAAATTCACCATGCTGGCGTTCAGCCAGGATCGAGCGGATCGACTTGTAGAAATCGGTCTCAGCCTCGTAATAATCCTTGCGGTCACCCAACCGCGGCGCCGAGCGGATCAGTCCCATGCGGGCCAGACCGCGCACATTGGTGCTGATTGCACCCTTGGTCAGCCCGGTCCGGGAGGTCAGCTCGTCCAGGGAGAGCGCCACGGGCGAGAGATACAGCACCGCGAAGATGGCGCCCATCCCTTTGGGCAGACCCCAGAACTGGCTCATGCCGCTCAATCCTTCGATAAAGTCCTGTTTGATGGCTGGCAGGTTATTGTCCATTTGTTTTCCTTGTTTAGTACGTTTAGTTGTTACTAAACATAGTATATGATAATGAATTAGATTTGTCAAGAGGAAAGTTTTTGTAAATTCATACCCCCGCTCTCATTGTCAGAAATGTAATACGCGGCTATAATACCCCCTCCACGGGGCGTGGCGCAGTCCGGTAGCGCGCTTGCATGGGGTGCAAGAGGCCCAGGGTTCGAATCCCTGCGCCCCGACAGAAAAAGACTCTCTTTCAAGAGAGCCTTTTTTTTACCAAGGTTTCTCTCCTGTGAGGTAATCGGTAGATCAAAACCTGTCAGTTTTTTTAAGCCGTTCTTGTTTGGTATTGGCAGGCGTATTATTTCTTTAATTCTCGCGATTCCCTATCCAGCCTGTCCAGCTCTTCATCATTTAGCACGAACTTCATGGCTCCGGCGCTGTCCTGCGCCTGGATGGCCTTGGTGGCACCCGGGATGGTGACCACGATCTCCCCGGAATAATGGATCAGCCAGTTTAAGGCAACCTGAGAGACTGTGGCTTGATGGTTGTTGGCGATCTCTTCCATAACGCTGATCAACGGACGGGTGCGCTCGATATTACGCTTGATCAGGCCCTTGTGAAAGCCGTGGATCTTTTCCACAAGTTCGGGGTTCCTGTGATACTTGCCGCTCAACAAGCCATTAGCCAGCGGGGTATAGGCGATGATGGTCACGCCCAGTTCCTTCGCCATTGCCAGGGTCCCATCCAATTCGATATTGCGGTGCAGCAGGCTGTAATGCACCTGGTTGACTGCCAGGGGCAGGCCGCGTTTTGCCAGGGCAGCATGCGCCCGCTGCATGCGGTCAGGGCTGAAATTGCTGACGCCCACCGAGCGGATCTTGCCTGCTTCCACCAGGTCTGCCATGACGTTCATCTCAGCCTCGGGTGAGGAGAAGCTCACCGGCTGGTGGACCATGTAGTTGGCGATGCTGAATCCATCCAAATAACGCAGGCGCTCATGGACCGTGACCTTCATATTGTTGGCAGTGCGGAAGAACGGCAGCCATTTGGTTGCAATCAACACATCCCCGTCGGTCTTCCCGGCAGCCTTCAAACCGGTCGCCAGCGATCTTTCAGATACGCCTCCGCCATATAACTCGGCGGTGTCGAACCAGTTGATGCCACCATCCAGGGCAGCCTGGATGATGGCATTCTTCTCCTCCTGAGGAATGACCGGGAAGATGCGGCCCAACCAGCCGCCCCCGCCAGCCAGTTCCATCACTCCCAGCCCGATCGGGCTGACCAGAAGGTCTGTCTTTCCCAGGTTTCTCAGGTTGTTTGTCCTTTCCAAATTAGTAATCCTCTTCAAGGCGTAGGGGTGTAGGTGGCACAGGTCGTGCCACAGCCGTTCGGGCAGGTTTCGGAACAATAATATACTTCGCTCGTCCCGATGGCGCACAACGGCGGGGTGCACATCGGGTAGAATTGTGGTGTGGAGGTCAGTGTATCCGTCGGGGGAAAACACAGCAGGCAGGTGGCAGTGGGTTTGAGCGTTGGCGTCGGAGTAGGCGTAGGAATAACCCTGCGCCAGGGAATGATCCGGCAGGCGGACAGCATGACAACCACGCTCAACAACAAGAGCATCTTCCGGATTTGCATACGATAATTATACAACGCAACCCGATCATCGTTATCGGACTCTCATTCAGATCCTGGAAATTCACAAGATAGGATCTGTCACTGCCAGACGGGCGTTTTTACACGACGAAGCAGTCTCCTCACAAGGCAGGGGATTGCTTCACTCGCTCCGCTCGTTGGCAAAGACACACAGAACAGGATCTGTCAATCATCCTTTTGAAAACTTTACATTCCGATCGCTCATCACCCGTCGTCAATTATCCAGTTTCCAGCGTCGATCATCAATGCTCCATCGTCCAAATCAGGGCTTTCTCAAAGATATGTGGTACTACGACATCGTCCCCATATTACAGGGGACGGTTGAAGTATTTCCAGCCTGTGTCTATCTCCACGTTGGGGAGGAGATTGCTTCGCTCGCAAAGTGCGTTCGCTCGCTATGACACAAAAACGCGACTTTGAGAAAGCCCTGATCGTTTCTTCCTGATATCTTGCCAAACCTTTCAGGTTCGAGTATCCTTGTCTGCGGGAGTGGTTAGGTCCCGGTGGGCTTCCCGGTCTTCAACACCGGCGGCGGGTCGCAATGCGGGCCGCGGTGGGTTCGACCCCCATCCACTCCCGCCTTTGTATTTATTGGAGGCAGCAGGCGAATAATTTTTTTATGAACGCCTGTTGCCTGCCTTGATTTGAGGTACAGGTATGACTTTTCCCGCTTCTGAAACACTGAATGCCATCGTTGCCCGGGTTTTTCGTATCGAGGATGTTACCCTGGGGGATCCCCAGCGTGACTTCATCGTCCGTTATCGCGGCCATCTCCTGCTCGAAGATTCGGTTGCAGCTTATAACCAGCTCGACCAATCCCTCAAACCACTCAATATCACACCCCTCTTCCGGATGGAAAACACCCGGCAGATGGTGATACTGGTTTCCAGCGCGGTAAAACCCAAACACAGCCATGTGTCAGTCAATATTGCTCTCTTCATTTTAACGTTGATGAGCGTCTTGTTCGCAGGTGTCATGTACTCCTACCAGGGTCCCCTGCCCGAAGACCTGCCCGGGCAGATCTGGACGCTGATCATCAACCTGTGGCAGGGCTGGCCCTTCGCGGTCAGCCTGCTTTCCATCCTGCTGGCGCATGAGTTCGGGCACTATTTTGCCGGGCGCTTTCACAAGACCGATGTCTCGCTGCCCTACTTCATCCCATTCCCAGCCAGCCTGCTGGGAACGATGGGCGCTTTTATTAATATGAAGGAACGCCCGCGCAACAAGCGCATCCTGCTGGACATCGGCATGGCCGGACCCCTGGCAGGGCTGATCGTTGCCATCCCGGTGCTGATCCTGGGGATCAACCTCTCCAAGCCCGATATCCTCCTGAATACCCGCTATACCATTCAAAGCGGTCATACGACCATCTGCCCGGATCCCGCCATTGTGGGCGACAGTTACACTTGCCCCGGAGACAACCTGATGGAAGGAAATTCCATTCTTTATATCGGACTTAAATACATCCTCAAGGGCGAATTGCTGCCTGCCCCGGCAGATATGAACGGCTCCGCAGTGCTTTATTGGCTGAGATTCTTCTTCACCGGGCACCCGCTCCCGATCGGCGGAAGGGACATCATGCTCGACCCGGTCGCCATGGCAGGCTGGGCTGGAATCCTGGTTACTTTTCTAAACCTGATCCCGGCCGGGCAGTTGGACGGTGGACACGTGCTCTATGCCTTATTCGGGCGCAATGCAAAGAAATTATTACTTTTCGTACTCATCCCAATGCTGGCACTGGGTTTCATCTGGAGTGGCTGGTGGCTGTGGGCCGGGTTGATCTTCTTTATAGGTCGCACCCAGGCCGAGCCTCTTGACCAGATCACCCAGCTTGACCCGGGACGCAAGATCATGGCTGGTATCATGCTTGTGATATTTCTGCTTGTACTGACCCCGGTCCCATTCGTTGTTTTCTAGACCATGAACAAAAAGATCAACCTTATCCTGACCTGTTTGATGGCGCTCATGGTCCTGCTGCTCTATGCCTGTTCACCGGATGGCGCGCCTCTGGTGCCCCTGGTCACCAACACGCTTGCAGCGCGCACAAAAACCAGCACACCCACTCCCGCCGCAGAACTGCCCCGCATTAAGATCGAGCCGGATACCCTGGCAGGCATCCAGGTTCAAGTCGCTTATGCATTTGTCGGTCAATCTGCGTCACAATTCAGCGACCTGGTGGCAAAGTTCAACACCCTCAATGAATGGGGCATCATCGTTTATCCACACTCCAACGATTCGAACAACAGCCTTTACGCGATGGTCAGCAGCAGCCTCGAAAGCCCGAATCAACCGGACCTGGTCATCACGCTGCCCGAACAGGTGCTCGACTGGGATGCAAAAGGAGCAGTGATCGACCTGGCGGACTACCAGAAGGATCCGCGCTATGGTTTCAGCGCAGAAGATGTGAGCGATTTCAAGCCCATCTTCTGGGACCTGGCAGGGCAAAACGAAAAGACCCTTGGGCTTCCGGCCCAGCTTTCAGCCTCCTACCTGTATTACAACCAGACCTGGGCACGCGAATTGGGCTTTACCAAGATACCGCTCACCTCCAGCGATTTCCGGAAACAGGCCTGCGCGGCCAACCAGTCCTTTCGCACTGACAGCATCCTTCAAAACGATGGGTATGGCGGCTGGATCGTTTACACTTCGCCCGAATCGATGCTGGCCTGGATGCAGGCTTTTGGCGGCGGGGTCTTCAAAGATGGGCAGATAATTTTTTCCAACGATGGCAACCAGACCGCCCTCGAATTCTTAAAGAAACTGTACGAGGATAATTGCGCTTTTATCTCCACTGAGCCAAACCAATATCCGTCTTTTGCGAACCGCTCAGCCTTGTTCATCACTGCCGACCTGGCGGAACTCCCCCTTCAAAGCCTGGCATTTGAGCAAGCCGGCAACCCGGACGAGTGGACCCTGATCCCCTTCCCAGGTCAAAAAAGGCAATTGATCGCTGAAGGACCCGTTCTTACGGTGCTCAAATCTACTCCGGAAAAGCAACTGGCAGCCTGGCTCTTCACCCGCTGGTTTCTTTCCAATGAGAACCAGGTCAGTTGGGTAAAGGCGACCGGCATGCTGCCCCTGCGCACCTCAACGTATGAAGCCCTGTCAGCCTACCGCAGCATTCACCCGCAATGGAATGACGCGGTAGCCTCCATGGACTTGCTTTCCACCCAGCCGAATACTGATACATGGCGGAAAGCCCGTCCTGTCCTGGGTGACGCAACCAATTACATGTTTCGAAATAACCTCAGCCTGGACCAGATCCCCGATCTCCTGACCCGCATGGATGAAACCGTTCAAGAATTAATAGAGGCCAAGCCCTGACGACAGATCTCAAACATATTCCAACCGTCAAGGTCTACACGGATGGCGCCTGCAGTCCCAACCCGGGGCCTGGAGGTTGGGCAGCAATCCTGTGTACGGGATCGCACGAGAAGGTCATCAGCGGTGGCGAAAAGCATACCACCAACAACCGCATGGAGTTGACAGCCGCCCTGCGAGCCTTATCGATCTTAAAAACCTCCTGCAAGGTAGAGATTGTGACTGATTCCGAATACCTTAAACGCGGCATCACCGAATGGCTGCCCAACTGGAAGAAACGCAACTGGCAGCGCAAAGCAGGAGCGCTGGCCAACATAGACCTGTGGCAGTCCCTGGATGCCATCCTTCCCAAACATTCGATCACCTGGAAATGGGTCAAAGGTCACGCCGGACATAAATACAATCAGCGCGTCGATGAACTTGCACGCAATGCCATTCCGCGGTAAATTATTATAGATCAGGTAGGATTCCTGCCTTCGTTGTTGTTCTCACGATAAGGAACAAAGGGAACATTATTAGAAAGGTAGACAAATATGCCCATTTACGAATATATTTGCAGCGACTGCCAGGCAGTTTTTGAAAGCCTGCGCTCCATGAGCCAGTCCGATGACCCCATCGCCTGTCTTGCCTGTGGAAAAGGGAATACCCGGCGAAAACCTTCGGTATGTTACTCGGAAAGCGGCGGCAAAGCCCTGGCTGGCAGCGCCTCAACTTCCTGCGGGTCCTGCTCCGGCGGTAATTGCGGCAACTGTGGTGGCCACTGATACGATAATCGAACACCTGAACCAGAAAACTTAGCAGTGTTTACATATCTCCTGCTGCGCAACAATTAATTACCTATTATAGAGAAGGAAAGGCGATCAAACATGGATTACACACAGCTAGGGCGTACCGGATTAAGAGTTTCCCGTCTTTGTCTGGGAACCATGAATTTTGGTCCACAGACCAACGAAGCTGATTCTTTCGCCATCATGGACCAGGCGCTTGGATCTGGAATCAATTTCTTTGACACAGCCAATGTCTATGGCTGGAAGATCGGTGAAGGCGTCACCGAAAATATCATCGGGCGTTGGTTCACTCAAGGTGGTGGACGCCGGGATAAAGTGGTCCTTGCCACCAAAGTATATGGCCGCATGGGGGACTGGTCCAACCAATCCCGCCTGTCTGCCCTGCACATCCGCCAGGCCTGCGAGGCTTCTCTCAAGCGCTTGCAAACCGATCACATCGACCTTTACCAGATGCACCACATAGACCGCAACAGCCCGTGGGAGGAGATCTGGCAGGCCATGGAAACCCTGGTCCATCAGGGAAAAGTGATCTACGTCGGCTCATCGAATTTTGCCGGATGGCAGATCGCCAAAGCCAACGAAGCCGCCCGGGTCAGGAATTTCATGGGGCTGGTTGCTGAACAGAGCTTATACAACCTGGCTGACCGTATGATCGAGTTGGAAGTGGTTCCCGCCTGCCGGGATTATGGCCTGGGGTTGATCCCCTGGAGCCCGTTGGGCGGCAGCATCCTGGGCGGTATCCTGGAAAAAGCCAGTGAAGGCCGCCGGACCTCCGAAAATGCCCAAAAGAAACTGGAAAAGCACCATTCACAGGTGAAAGCATACGAAGCCTTCTGCAAGGCATTCGGCGAAAAACCAGCCGACCTGGCCCTGGCCTGGCTGCTGCACAATCCGGTGGTCACCGCCCCGATCATCGGACCGCGCACGCTCGACCAGTTGACCGGCAGTCTGCGCGCCCTGGACATCAAGCTGGGTGAAGAAAGTCTCAAGAAACTGGATGAGATCTGGCCCGGCCCCGGCGGAGAAGCCCCTGAAGCCTATGCCTGGTAAGTGGTGGTTTTGAGTTAAAGTCTAAATAAATATAAATCCAATGTACAATAATGGATGGCAGTCAGCCATCCATTATTGTATGTACCCAAATTACATTTACCCCGCTCCGCTTATCACAAGAATAATAGCCAGTTCACTGCTTGGCAGGAAAAGGTCTTTCCGCCTGGATGCCTGCCGGATGATCGCCAGTCTGCAGCCCGGGCTGTGCGTCCGGGGGCAGGAATTCATCCCGACCGGCGGTCCGTGCGTGGTCACCTTCAATCATTATTATCGTCCCGGTTTTCAAGCCTGGTGGCTGGCTTTGGCTGTGGCTGCCTGCCTGGAGCCGGAGATGCACTGGGTGGTGACCAACGAATTGACCTGCCCAGGGAAATGGTACGGTTTTATCGGCAGACCCCTCTCCCGCTGGGTTTTGAAAAGGTTGGCAGACCTTTACTCCTTTACCGGCATGCCCCCCATGCCGCCTCGCCCTCAGGATGCACCCTCCCGCGCCGCAGCCGTTCGTCGGGTGTTGGCACATATAAAGTATGCAGAAAGTCCCATTTTGGGTCTGGCTCCCGAAGGTCAGGATGATCCGACAGGACTCCTGCGCATGCCCTCTCCCGGTGCAGGCCGGTTTGGGCTGCTGCTGGCATCCGCAGGCTTGAGCTTTGTGCCCGTTGGAGCTTATGAGGACGACGGGCAACTGTGCCTGCGTTTTGGACCTGCTTATGACCTGAAAATTCCTGACGGGCTATCATCCAAACAAAAGGACCCTATTGCAGCCCTCATCATCATGAAGCATATTGCTGAATTGCTTCCAGCTTCTTTGCGCGGCGAGTTTGAATGAGCACCAGGTCTTGGAATCACAAATCTTAGAATAGATGCGAATGAGGAAAACCACATGAAGAAAAAAGCTTCAATCTGGCAGATGCTCGTTTTGAACATGTATTGGATCGGCCTGTCCTTTAAATGGAATGCCATCCACCCTCTCATCCTGCCAGCTGTGCTGCTAAACTATGTTCCTGATAACCAGAAGAATACCTACCTGGGAATCCTGACCTTCATTGGATTGATCATCGCCACCATCATTCAACCTGTTTCAGGCGCTCTCAGTGACCGCTGGAATTCACGCTGGGGACGGCGCAGACCGTTGATCGTGATCGGCTCCCTGCTCGACCTTATCTTCCTTGCCATCCTGGGTTGGGCAGGCGGACTGGGCTGGTTGTTCGCCGGTTATATCTTTCTGCAATTCAGCTCCAATCTTGCCCACGGCCCGGTCCAGGGATTGCTGCCGGACCGCGTGCCTGCCGGACAACTGGGTGTAGCCAGCGGCATCAAGACCTTTATGGATATGCTGGCGCTCATCCTGGCCTCCCTGGTGGCAGGCAGCCTGATCGACCCTGTCACCCGCAACCCGGCTCTGATCATCACCGTGATCATGGGCCTGGTGCTGGTTTCCACAGCCATAACCGTGTTCGGAACGACCGAAGAATCCACTGCGGGCAACCGTCCGGCTGCTGGAAATTTGCACGGCATTTTCCAGGAATTCAAAGGTCTGTTCCAGGTGGATATTAAAGCCAATCCGGCTTACTGGTGGTTGGTTGCAGAGCGTTTTGTTTTCCTGCTGGGTGTGTTTGGAATTCAGCAATTCGCCCAGTACTTTATCGGGGATGTACTCCAGGTGGAGAACCCCGTTAAAGCCACCGGCGACCTGATGGCAGCCCTGGCGATCGGGCTGGTGATCATGGCCCTGGTCGGTGGCTGGCTGACGGATCGCCTGGGAGCGAAACCCGTCCTGGCTGCTGCCAGTCTCATCACCGCTCTGGGCTGCGCTCTTCTCCTGCTGGTCAATGACCAGCACAGCCTGGTGCTGGTGGGCAGCGTCATCGGTGTTGGCATGGGGTTGTTCCTGACATCCAATTGGGCGCTTGCCAACCAGCTTGCCTCGGGCAATGAGGCTGGAAAATACATGGGTTTGACCAATATCGCCACCGCCGGGGCAGGCGCCCTGGGCCGTTTATGGGGACCTGTACTGGATGGTCTCAACAACAGCCGGACTGGAGATTGGCTGGGTTACAAAGCAATGTTCATATTTGGGACGATGTGTGCCTTGCTCAGCATCCTGTTGTTGGTTCATATTTTTCCTCCCAAACGGGAGTAATTTCGGTTGCAACCATTATCCATACTTATCGTATATTAGTCAGATCAAAATACTCAGGAGCAAATGTGAGCGACGAAATAGCCTTGATCCTAAAGGCTCAAAATGGAAGCGATGAAGCATTTACCCTACTGGTCGAGACGTATCAAAACCCGGTATATAACTTATGCTACCGGATGTTGGGAGAATCAGAAAAGGCCGAGGATGCAGCCCAGGAGACTTTTTTTAAAGCATACAGGAACCTGTCCAGATATGATAACAACCGCTCTTTTGCAACCTGGCTGCTTTCAATTGCTGCCCACCATTGCATCGACCGCTTGCGACGCAGAAAATACACAGCTTTTTCGCTCGATGACGACGAAAACCATGCAGAACTCCCGGACGCCAATGCACCCGATCCGGAGAATGAAACAGTCCGGCGTGAGACCCAGGCTCAAATGCAAACCCTGCTGAGATCCCTGGATGCCACAGACCGGGCGACGGTCGTCCTGCGCTATTGGAACGACTGCTCAGAAGTGGAGATCGCCCAAGCCCTTTCATTAACCGTCCCTGCGGTCAAGAGCCGCTTGCACCGGGCTCGCCGGGAACTTGCAAAACTTTGGGAAGAAGAAACCAATCATTCACAAGTTGAAAGGAGGCCATATGAATCACCGGCCTTTTGAAGATTGGCTGCTCGAAAATCAGCCACTCACCCCTGAACAAAATCAGGAACTTAAAGAACATCTGAAGACCTGCACAACTTGTTTGGCGCTGACCGAAATGGATCTGATTTTGAAAACATCCCGGATGGTTTCTCCGAGGGCAGGATTCAGCGATCGATTCCAATTGAAGCTGGCAGCTGAAAAACAATTGGCTCGCAAACGCCGGTTTTGGGGGCTGGGTATTTTGGGGCTCATCACCATCCTTGCCATGGGTTTTCTGATCGTTCAACTTATCTCCACCTGGCTGAGTTCACCTGCTGAGATCTTTGTAACCTGGGTAACCTGGTGGGTAACCCTGGTTTCCTCCATCAGAACTTTTGGAACGATCGGGCTGGTTTTTGTTAAGATCGCAGCCGGGATCATCCCCCTGCCCTTGTGGCTGGGGATGGCAGGTGGTGGTTTCCTACTGGTTTTGGTCTGGGTCACTTCATTGTGGAAATTATCCTATTCAACAAATGCAAGGAGGTTGGTATGAAAACCATCCTGAGAATATCTACAATTTTAATTCTGTTATATGCCCTGCTTCTTCCGCTGCAAACTGCCTCGGCAAGCGGACTTAAAGATGGACAGGTCATCTTTGGGAGCAACTTCACGCTGGCAAGTGGCGAGACCCTGACCGGTGACCTGGTGGTCTTCGGCGGGTCTGTCACCGTGGAAGCAGACGCCCATGTGATCGGCAACATCGTATTATTTGGAGGCAGCCTGACAATCGCAGGAGAAGTTTCCGGCGACCTGGTGCTGATCGGCGGATCAGGTCTCTTAAAATCCACAGCAATTGTTGAAGGCGACCTGGACACAGTTGGAGGCAGCTATCAAGCAGACACCGGAGCCCGAATCAAAGGTACCATTAACAACTTTGCCTCACCTCCTTCCATAACCTATGACCTTCCTTCCCAGATCACAGCTCCCCTGGTCCCCAATCTTCCCACTGACCTTTCAAAAACAATCCGCTCTTCCATCAACTTCAATCCCTTCTCAGAATTTGCATGGCTGTTCATAAAATCGTTGGGGTGGGCCGCCCTGGCAGCTCTGGTGATGTTATTCTTCGATGTTCAAACCCGACGTGTCAGCCGTGCAGTCGTGCACCAGCCAGTGATCGGCGGTTCGATCGGCTTGCTGACCCTGCTGGTGGTGATCGTGCTCGGCGTAATCCTTGCCATCACCATCATCCTGATCCCCGTAACATTGATCGGTATTTTGATCCTGGCATTCGCCATCGCCTTCGGTTGGATCGCCTTAGGTCTGGAAGTTGGACAGCGCACAGCCATGGTATTACACCAGGATTGGCCATTCCCATTATCAGCCGCAGTGGGTACATTCATCCTGAACTTCGTGGCATATGGAATTGGGTTCATCCCCTGCATTGGCTGGCTGGTACCCTTCCTGATCAATTTGATCGGCCTAGGAGCAGTACTTCTCTCCCGGTTCGGCACACAGGCTTATCCCCAAACAGATATCCTTCCAGTTGAAATTGAACCCTCGGACCAGCCGCAAAATCCTACTCCCGCCTCATAAGTGGAAATAACCGCAAATTACAGCCCCACCAGACCCGGTGGGGCTGTTCTTATAATTGAAACACCTGGCAAAGCAGATATAATCAAGGTGATCTCATGGCGGAGCGAAATTCACACCAGTTTTAAGACGAGTTAAGGGCAAAGTAACCCGTGATTCTGGTATACTCAAATTTGACAATTAACATTCAACCATTATTTCAGGAACACACTTATGACCCGATTTGAATTAGACATGAGACCCGTCGGCCACATCACCGCTGATGCCATCGGCAGCCCTGGTCAGCGTGTTTTTTACATTCAAGCCTGGCAGGACGACCGTCCTCAACCTGTGACTGTCATAGTCGAGAAGATTCAACTTCAATCCCTTGCGATCGGCGTTGAAAAACGGATCGCCGAACTGGAGCTTGAAAAACCGGAACTAAGCCAGGCTCTGGCAGATTATGACCCGGAGCTCATGCGCATCACACCCCCCGTTGATCCTCTATTCCGCTCCGGTGAGATCGGACTGGGTTATGACTATGAAGCCGATCTGATGGTGGTCATGGTCAAGGAGATCGTGGCTGAAGACACGGAGATCGGTGATTCATCCGTGGTGCGTTTCTGGTGTACTCGAACGCAGATCCGCCGGATGGCGCGCTGGAGCCAGGAGGTTGTCAGCCGTGGCCGCCCCATTTGTGCCCAGTGTGGACAGCCAATGGATGCAGGAGGGCATTTCTGCCCCAAAAAGAACGGTCACAAAAATTAGTATATTACCCGGAATAATTAATTTTCAAAATAATATCAATTAATATGGAAACTGCCTCAAAATTGGCGGACGCTGCGACAGAAGAGATCCTCCTGCATGGTGAGATCGAATTGCAGGGACAGTTTGTGCTGGGTTACAACTATACTTTCCTGGTGCAGGTAAGCTTCCAGAATGAAACAGTTAAAGCCGTCTATAAACCGCGCCAGGGTGAACAACCTCTGTGGGATTTTCCTTCTAATACACTTTCAAAGCGCGAGATGGCAGCCTACCTTGTCAGCCGGAGGTTGGGATGGGACCTTGTACCCATCACCGTTCTGCGTGAGACGGGACCACTAGGACCAGGATCGTTGCAACTCTTTATCGACCATGACCCCGAGATCCACTATTTCACCTTTACCGAAGAGACCAGGTCTCAATTAAGCCCGGTTGCCCTGTTCGATTTGCTCATCAATAATGCCGACCGCAAGGGGGGACATCTCCTATTGGACAGGGAAAATAAAGTCTGGCTTATCGATCACGGACTGTGTTTTCATGAGGAAGATAAATTACGAACGGTGATCTGGGATTTCGCCGGTCTGCCCATCCCGCAGGAGCTTCTGAATTCCATAAAAGAACTCAGAAACACACTCGCTGTCCCAAATGGTTTGTATGCTGACCTGGCAGTATACCTGAGCCGGGCTGAATTGGCAGCCCTTCGAAACCGATGTGATCAATTAATTTCCGAAGGCATATTTCAATTTCCACCCCGTGATCGGCGCGCTTATCCATATCCGCCAATTTAAGGAAATTTCCGGGGCATGCTCGCATTTTCTATCAGCAGGTAAGATCCAATCCACTTTTTTCAGGAGATCATCATGCCGCATTATCGCTTGGCTTTTCTCGGGTTTGGTAATGTCGGGCGCGCATTGGCCCGCTTGTTAATGCAAAAACAGGACGAATTGTCAGGAAGATACAACATCACATTTTCAGTGACCGGGATCTCAACAGGCAGACATGGTGCTGTCATCGATCCGGATGGGATCGATCTGGAAGCTGCCCTGAAGCTGGTGGAATCCGGTGGAAATTTACAACTTCTCTCGACCAAACCTTTTCCTGTGGATAATTTTGACCTCATCCGCCGCTGCCAGGCTGATTTCCTTTTTGAAAATACACCGGTCGATCATGCCAGCGGGCAACCTGCCATCGACCATATCCGCCTGGCGCTTGAGACTGGTATGCATGTCGCTACCGCAAACAAAGGTCCCATCGTGCATGCATACCATGAACTGACAACGCTCGCCTATGCGCATAAACGCTGCTTCCTGTTTGAATCCACGGTCATGGATGGAGCTCCCATTTTTTCCCTGTTCCGCTCGGCTTTGCCGGGTGCCCGTTTGATTGCTTTCAGTGGTGTGCTCAACTCCACCACCAACCTGATCCTGACCCGCATGGAAAGAGGAGAAAGTTTTGATGATGCGGTTAAATATGCACAATCCATCGGTATCGCCGAGACAGATCCATCCGGAGATGTGGATGGCTGGGATGCTGCCATCAAGGTGGCAGCCCTGGTGACCGTATTGATGGATATTCCACTCAAGCCACAGGATGTGGAACGCCAGGGTATTGGTGGTATTACTTCTGCCGATATCGCCGCAGCCCGGTCTGCAGGCAAACGCTGGAAACTAGTCTGCAGAGCACGGCGTGAGGGTGATGTTATCCAGGCGCAGGTCGCCCCCGAACTTGTATCGGCATCTTCCCCGTTGTACAATATGGAAGGCACTTCTTCCTGCGTTGAATTTGAAACCGATGTTCTTGGACTGCTTTCATTAATGGAGACGAACCCAGGCCCGGAAACCACTGCTTACGGATTGTTGGCAGATTTTATTAATGCTGTGCATCCGAATTGAGGAGAGATCATGCCCGATCAAGAGAAACAACTCACCTGCCAGGAACTGCTGGACAATTTGAGCAAAGACTGGAAGACTTTTCCAGGACGGTTCAAACAACTTCCATCTGATCATCAGGCGGACTATCTTCAGAAACAGGGGTATTCCAGCTTCCACGACTTGCTGGCTCATATCCTGGGCTGGTGGGAAGAAGCCATCAAGATCGTCAACTCCATTCTTGACAACCTGGAAATGCCCAGGAAGAAATATGATATTGATGCCTTCAACGCTGCCACGCTCGAACATTTCCGATCCTGGAAGGAAGAAGATCTACTGATCCATTATGAGAATATCCGCCAATCCCTGGTCACTCTGGTGGTGGATCTGCCCGAAAACGGGTTGAAAAATCACCGCATAAATGGCTGGTTGAATGCCTGCCTGGTGGAACATTTAGAAGAACATAATATTCCATAACAGGGTTCTAAAGTTATTGAGTGATCAATCCCTGACCTACAATTAATTATTTTCAATACTTTTGGAGGAAAAATGGAAGAGGGTCGCGAAGCCTTCATAATCTCGGCTGTAAGAACTGCCATCGGTTCCGGAAAAGCCAGCGGAACCTTGCAGCCCTTTGCACCAGTGGAATTGGCTGCCATGGTCCTGAAATCTGCCATGGTGCGCGCAGGGATCGACGCTGGCAAGGTCGAGGATGTGATCTGGGGCGTGGTAACCCCGATCTCAGACCAGGGCGGTAACCTTGCAAGGTTATCCTTGTTAAAAGCCGGTTTCCCGGTGCGTGTTCCCGGCGTCAGCCTGAACCGCATGTGCGGCTCCAGCCAGCAAGCCGTGCATTTCGCAGCCCAGTCCATCCTGGCTGGAGATATGGACCTGGTTCTTGCTGGAGGCACTGAGATGATGTCGCATCAGACACTGGGGGCTGATTATCCAACCGAATGGCCGGATGTTGGGCATGCCCTGGTGCATCAAGGCATCAGCGCAGAAATGATGGCTGAGAAATGGAACCTGAAACGTGAAGAACTGGATGAATATGCCTACAACAGCCATATCAAGGCAGGGAGTGCCATCCAGTCAGGATATTTTGATACACAGATCTTGCCCATTGAACTGGCGGATGGCACCATGTTCAAGACCGACCAGGGCGTCCGCCTGCCTCCTGATCGGGAACGCATGACTTCCCTCAAACCGGTCTTCAAAGAGAATGGCGTCATCACAGCTGGTAATTCCAGCCAGGTCAGCGATGGAGCCGCAGCGCTATTGGTGGCTTCTCCCGATGCGGTCGGGCGCTATAACCTTGTTCCACGCGCCCGCATCGTGGCGCGTGCTGTGGTTGGTTCAGATCCGACCCTTATGCTGGATGGACCCATTCCCGCCACCCGCCAGGTCTTAAAAAAAGCCGGGCTGACCCTGGAAGACATGGATGTGATCGAGATCAACGAAGCCTTTGCAAGTGTGGTGCTGGCCTGGGCCAGGGAACTGCAACCGGATATGAACAAGGTCAATCCAAATGGCGGCGCCATCGCCCATGGACATCCATTGGGAGCCACGGGTGCAGTGTTAATGACCAAGCTGCTTTATGAACTTGAGCGTCAAAAAGCTCAATATGGTCTGCAGACCATGTGCATCGGTCACGGCATGGCAACAGCTACGATCATCGAGCGATTATGAAATTCCACGGGAAATTGGCAGGTATTGAGCAACCTGGAACGCTCCACGGAAGCAGGGACTCCCAAAGAATGAGATTGGATCAAATTTCATCAATATGAATAAAAACATATATCTTGCGCTTGGATCAAACCTGGGTGACCGCCCGGGCAACCTGGAAACTGCCATTCAGAGCATGCCTCCTGATGTGATTGTAGTAAAACGCTCATCAATATATGAAACACCACCCTGGGGGTTTGAAGACCAGCCAAAGTTTCTCAATATGGTCATCCAGGTTGAAACCGGGTTTTCACCATGGAAATTGTTAAAATTTCTCAAGAATATGGAAAGGACCATGGGGCGCGAACACACTTTCCGGAACGGACCGCGCCTGATCGATATCGATATATTGTTCTACGATACACTGAAAAATGAACAATCAGACCTGGTCATCCCCCATCCACGCATTGCCGAACGCGCTTTCGTATTGGTACCTCTGGCGGAGATCGCTCCAGATTTTATTCATCCTCTCCTGCAAGTCGCAATTCATGAGCTTCTGGCTAAAGTTGACAGTAATAATATCCACCGGTATTCAGTTTAGATATTTATCTCTGACCGGCAGGAGGTAAGAATTGGAAAACCTTCAAGAGTATTTATATAGAGAACCCGCCATCCGATACAAAATGATCGTCAACGTTTTGGACCAACCGGAGGCAAGTCCAGAGGCCATTCAAGCTTCCAACGATGTGCGTACTTCTCCGCTGGTTCAAGAATTATTATCCGCCTGCATCCAGGATGGTAATTTACCCCTGCATCCCTACAAAAAATGGACCGGGAGCCACTGGGTGCTTTCTGTGCTGGCAGACCTGGGTTACCCACCTGGCGATGAGACTCTCCTTCCACTGACGGAGCAAGCTTACAATTGGCTGCTGGGCACAGACCATACCCGTCACATCCGGGAGATCAATGGCAGGGTGCGCCGGTGCGCCTCGCAAGAGAGCAACCTGGTCTTTTCAACCCTGACCCTGGGCATGGCGGACGAGCGCACAGACGAATTGGTTGAACGCCTGGTCAAATGGCAATGGCAGGATGGGGGCTGGAACTGTGATAAACGCCCCGACGTAACCAGATCCTCTTTCATGGAAAGCCTGATCCCCCTGCGAGCACTGGCGCTTTATTCCAGAATAAGCGGAAATTCACAGGCAAGGAACGCCTCCGAAAAAGCTGCCGATATCTTTTTGAAGCGCAGGCTCTTTTTCCGCCAGAGTGATGGGAAGATCATGGATAGCCATTTCGTGCAATTACATTACCCGTGTTACTGGCATTACGATATCCTGTTTGCGCTTAAAGTAATGGCAGAGGCGGGTTTTATTGGCGACCCACGCTGTAAACAAGCCCTGGACCTGCTTGAATCACGCCGTCTGCCGGATGGCGGCTTTCCGGTGGATGCAACGTATTATCATACAACACGTCCCGAGGTCAGCAACTACTCACCGGTCAGTTGGGGTGGTATCAGCAGGAAGAAAGCCAACCCCTTTGTAACCGTGGATGCCCTGGCGGTCTTGCGGGCTGCAGGAAGATAATCGATAGACCAGGAATAGATTTATCCATCTGATACGATCAATTACTTGAATTCAACAACCCACTCCCACTTATAAGATATAATCCTTCTACAATTAGGAGGTAGAACATGACTGAACTTAAACCCTTAAATTGGCAGCCCGTTCCCGGGATAGGCTATACAGTTGTCCGCCGCTCAGATGGCGGCATGCACTACACATTTACGGACCTGTCGGATTCCACCGTCAATCATTGGCAGGATTTTTCACATCAACACCTGTTGGATGCCGACCGCTTGACGCGCAACCTGTATGATCTGCGCCAGGTGCAGCATGTCTCCGAGTCAGCCATCAATACCGCCATCGAAGTTAACAGTGATCCGTCTGCCCGCAAGATCCGCCTGGCTGTATTGGTTGCAAACTCAGATGTAGCCGATGCCATCCGCAAGATCGCCGCACTGGCATTAACCCCCGCCTCGGCGGCCATCAAGATCTTTACAGACATTGACGAAGCTGAAAATTGGCTCAGCCGACCCCTGGACCAGATGGCCTGACCCAAAATCCATGCAACCACTTAAAATAGGAGATCATACCCTTGCATGGGGGACGCGTACCTTTGTAATGGGTATCTTGAACATCACGCCGGATAGTTTCTCAGGTGATGGTTTGCTGACTGCCTCCACAGGATTGGAGGCGGCTTTGCAGCAGGCTCGCCGGTTCGTTGCAGCCGGGGTCGACATTTTGGATGTGGGCGGAGAAAGCACCCGCCCCGGATCAAAGCCCGTAGATGCCCCGGCAGAGATCGAACGCGTCATTCCCGTTATCGAACAGATCGCAGCTGAATTTCCGGATCGTCTCATCTCGGTGGATACCTACAAAGCTTCCGTGGCGGAAGAAGCTCTTCAGGCAGGTGCACAGATCGTTAATGATGTCTGGGGCTTGCGCGCCGATCCAGATCTGGCCCGGGTGGCAGCCCGCTACAAGGCGCCAGTCATCTTGATGCATAATCGCAGCAAACCTGCCAACGCACAAATACAATCTAATCTGGGCGGACGTTATATCGGCATGGAATACTCCAACCTGCTCGAAGATGTCAAAAAAGAACTTCTCGAAAGTGCCAACCTGGCACTATCTGCCGGCATCCCCCCCGAAAACATCATCCTGGATCCTGGCATCGGGTTTGGAAAAACCGTTGAACAGAACCTGGAACTACTCAACCGCCTGGTTGAGATCAGGGATCTTGGTTACCCGATCCTGCTGGGTCCTTCCCGCAAATCCTTTATCGGTTATACGCTCGACCTGCCGCCCGACCAGCGTCTGGAAGGCACTGCTGCGGCTGTTTCGGTTGCGATCGTGCGCGGCGCAGATATCATACGGGTGCACGATGTTGAATTCATGACCCGTGTGGCCCGAATGACCGATGCAATTATTCGAAAGCATTAGCGTGTGGACGATTTTGCCTTTGAACTTCTAAGAAGTGGGATATTGGCTGTAAAAGAGGGGGACTTAAGCATGGCACAGCGTCAACTGGAACGTGTCATTGACCTGGCAACAGATCGCACCCTCCTGGCGGATGCCTGGTTCTGGTTGAGCGAGACCAGTAGGGATCCAGGCAAGAAACGCACGATGCTGGAATCTTCCCTGGCCTACGACCTGCATCATGCCCAGGCTCGCCGTTCCCTGGCCATCCTTGACGGGAAACTCAATCCGGCTGAGATAATTGACCCTGAAAACTTTTCCCATGCCCAATCCGATCCATCTCAGGACACCGCCACAAAACGCTTCGTCTGCCCAAAATGTGGCGGCAAAATGACCTTTTCACCGGATGGTTCCAGCCTGGTGTGTGAATACTGCAACCGTAACCAATCCATACAAGCAGATACCCTGCTTGAAGAACAGGATTTCATCATTGGCATGGCAACAGTCCGGGGTCATATCAGACCGACACTGATGACTACCTTCAATTGCCAGGGATGTGGGGCTGATTTCATGTTGGCACCTGGGGTCATATCGTCTGATTGCTCTTTTTGTGGTTCAGCGCACGTCGTCGTTCTGGAAAATCTGCACGAACTGGTCGAACCTGATTGCATTATTCCAATGGTTTTGCAACAGGAACAAGCCAATGACCAATTGAAGAATTGGATCCGGAAGAATCGCATACAAATCGATTCTCCTCCCCAACCTGCGCGTGGCTTGTATCTGCCATTATGGAGCTTTGACATCGGTGGACATGTTGCCTGGAGTGGTGACAGAAAGCAAAACAAACAGGTCATCCACATCAAAGGGGAGGATATTGTCAGTTTTAATGACATCGCAATTCCAGCCAGCCAGACATTATCCATTCTTCTGGATAGAACCCTGGGAAGTTATGACCTGGTCAATGCCCCGGTTTATGACACCCGCTATCTGGCAGGATGGCCTGCCAAGGTATATGAGATCCCAATGGCAAAAGCTTCTCTGGATGCCCGAGAAAAAGCCTCGCACTTGATCGAGGGCAGGATCGCTTCAAAAGACGGCGTATTGGATAACCTGAAATATTCCACGGCAGAATTATTTGTCGAGACCTTCAAGCTGACCCTGGTGCCGGTCTGGGTAAGTTCATATCACCTGCAAACGCATAAATATGCGGTATTGATCAATGGCAACAACGGGGAAGTTCAGACCGAATTGCCGCGGCGTGGTCTTACGGGCTGGCTTAAAGATAAATTGACCATTTAAGATCCATACGGTGACTTGAGCCCATGCCTGCTACTCCAACCATCATTCGTCAAAGGCGAGAAAAACGCCTGCGTACACAGCGAAGCGTTCCGCAGCGCATCCTGCGACTGAGCCTGGGGATCGGCATCCTGCTAGGTTCACTATTCATGGTCATCATGTTGATCGGTGCCGGGTACTACGTTCAATTGACACGAGACCTGCCCTCAGTTCAATTGCTGCCCATATTGCTCAACACTCGTGATGGGCAACTTCTACAACCCACGCGTCTTTATGATCGCACCGGACAGCATCTATTGCTTACGATCTCCCCGCAGGATGAAAATCGCTTATTTCTGGCTTATGAAAATATACCTGATGACATGGTAAACGCCACCCTGGCGATGGCTGACCCTGGTTTCTGGACCCACGCTGGCTATACCCTGGAGGGTTGGAGAGATCCCAAAAGACATCCTACCCTGGCACAGAAACTGGTTTCAGACTTTCTACTTTATGATGAACCCATGAGTGTCAAGCGGGCTATCCGTGAACGGATATTAGCCGGTCAGATAACATCTCAATTTGGCCGCCAACAGGTCATGGAATGGGTTTTAAACAGTACCAATTACGGGCATGAGACGTATGGAATAGAATCCGCTGCACAATTCTACTATGGCATATCAGCATCAGATCTTGATCTCAGCCAGGCAGCTCAATTGGCAGCCATCGGCCAGGCTCCTGCTTTGAACCCTCTGGATTCACCCCAGTCTGCAGAGCAACTCCGCCTGGAAACATTGCAGATCATGCTGGCATTTGACCTGACAGACTCCAACCAGGTCACCATGGCGGGTGAAAACCCACCATCGATCCACCCTTCCCAGGTCACCAGGACAGATATAGCCCCGTTCTTCACAGACCTGGCATTGAAACAATTGGGGGAGTTGTTCAACCGTGTTCGCATTGAACGCGGGGGACTGATCATTCAGACCACATTGGATCTTGACCTGCAAATGCAGGCTGATTGCAGTATTCATACCCAGCTAACCCGCCTGGGAGCTGCGACCGAACCCATCTATGGCGATTGCCCTGTTGCCAATTTCCTCTCTCCACTTCCTTCTGGCGTAATTGCAGGAGAAGCTTCCGCCAGCGCAATTTTATTGGATACAAAGAATGGGCAGATCCTGGCGCTTGCCGGTCAGGGCGGCATTAATCACCCCACCGGAACGCTGCTGACTCCTTTTATTTACCTTACAGGTTTCACTCGTGGATTGAGCCCGGCTTCATTGGGTTGGGATATTCCAATTGAGCAGCCTGAACTTGACCAAGAGTACCAGGGACCGGTCAGTTTACGAACTGCGCTTATTAACGATTACATGGCGCCTGCCTTCCAAGTCGAAGCCCAGATGGGACCTGAAAACATCCTTAGCATCGCTCAATCTTTTGGGTTGCAGGGGTTATCAGGCAGCCTGCTGGATATGGACAGGTCCGTATCCATGCCTGCCATTGCCGGGGCTTATGCCACCTTTGCCAACCAGGGCATCCTGACCGGCCAGGTTTTCCAGTCTGATAAACCACAACCTTATTCAGTCCTTAAACTGAGTGGAGTTGACAACACCTTCTGGGGGGATTGGTCGTTCTCGAACCGTCAGGCAGTGGTCAGCCCGGCCCTGGCATACCTTGTCAATGACATCCTGAGTGATGAAAATGCCCGCAAATTATCAGCGGGACAATCCAATCCTTACGGGATCGGCCGTCTCACCGGATTTAAGCTTGGCCAATCCCTGGATGACAGCGCGACCTGGGTTGTTGGCTATACTCCGCAGAGACTGGCGCTCGTGTGGATGGGAGGTACATTCGCAGAGTCTGCTTCCTCTCCGACAATTCCGGCTGCTGGTCTCTGGCGTGCATTGATGCAATACAGTTTGCGTGACCTGCCAACCGAAGGTTGGCAAGCCCCGCAGGATATCATCCACCTGAATGTTTGCGATCCGTCCGGCATGCTGCCCACTCCGGCCTGTCCGAACATCGTAAATGAAGTCTTCCTTAGTGGCAACCAACCGCTTCAAAAGGATTCACTCTACCAGGTCTTTCAGGTCAACAAGGAGACAGGTTTCCTTGCCACTGTTTTTACTCCGTCCGAATTAGTGATAAATCGTATCTTTATAAATGTACCGCCCATGGCACGATCCTGGGCAGCTTCAGCAGGGATCCTCACCCCCCCCATGCAGTACGATACCATCCTGCAACCCTCCCCACTGGTGGATGTTCATATCAACTCGCCCCAACTTTTTGCAGACACGCGTGGAAATATCCAGATCACCGGTACTGCATCCGGAGAAGATTTCTCCTATTACCGCCTGGAATACGGCCAAGGACTGGATCCACAGGCATGGATCCAGATCGGGCAGGATATGACCACCCCAGTAGAGGAAGGCTTGTTGGCAAATTGGGATTCAAGCGGCATAAACGGATTGATCGCACTGCGATTGCTGGTGGTTCAAACTGATCAGAATGTGAAGAGCGCCGTCACCCAATTTTATGTAGATAACTCACCTCCGGTGATCAATGTGGTCAACCCCCAGGAAGGACAGGAATTCAGTATGTCACAGGACCAGGGTTTGGTTCTTGAAGCGCAGGTCAGTGATGCTTTCCTGATAAATGTGAAGATGTATGTGGACAATGATCTGCTGGCGAATTTTAGCAACCCACCTTTCAGCCTGGTCTGGCAACCTCGCCAGGGTGGACATTTTTTGCGGGTATTCGCCATCGATCGCGCTGGAAACCAATCTGAGGTAAAAATCTTGTTTTCTGTGAAGCGTTAAGTAATCCGTCGAAGGTTTTTAGAATGGTTTGTCATTGCGATGAGCATTTTTTATAGCGAAGAAGCAATCTCCTGCCGTGCTGGAGTTTGCCACGTCGGGAAAAAGCATCCCGACTCGCAATGACATATTGATTAATTTCATTCAACCACCGGCTTGGATCGTTGATGACAGAATTAGCGAATTTCACTCCTGCCGCATCCATCTTTTAACCGCTTCAGTCGGGTAAACATGCTTTTCAAATGCATTCAATAGTTCATCCGGATCGGAGGCGCAAATAAGGCTCTTGCGGTGTTCGGGGAAAATGAACTTCTCCTTCTCAGCATGCTCGACAAAGATCAATAATGATCTGTAATAATCATGGATGTTTAATATACCGACCGGTTTGCTGTGTTCACCGATCTGAGCCCAGGTCAATGTCTCAAATAGCTCATCCAGGGTACCAAACCCACCCGGCAGGGCGATATACCCATCAGAGAGTTCATACATTCGGGCTTTACGGGCATGGATGGTGTCCGTAACCACCAAACGGGTCAAGCCGGGATGCGCCAGACTGGGCGTGTTCATGCTCTTTACGATCACACCGATCACTTCTCCCCCGCCGTCCAATACCCCATCAGCTACCCGCCCCATTAAACCAGTTTTACCGCCCCCATAGATCAATTTCAAGTCTCGTTTTGCCAGGGTCTTGCCCATCTGGTATGCTGCTTCGAGATAATCCACATGCACATCATCTGACGAACCGCAATACACACAAACTGCCTTCATAGATAACCCCTCCCGTGGTTAATTTCCAGATAGTATACCCGAGAAATTTGGGATGTGGATCGAAACCATATATCTTCCCAGCGCCTTCTCCACATCCAGATTATGTTGTTTGTATTAAAACAGGTTAGAATAACATTAGACTGACCCCCAGACGCTTGACTACTGACATCCAGACAGCATAGAATAGAATAGTGAATATATATTTTAAAATGAATGTGAGCTGCACTTTCAATCTCTCAATCTGCCCCTGTATCTCTGCGCTCAAATAACCTTGGAAAGATGGGAACATGGATTATAAAGATTATTACAAAATTCTAGGTGTGGATCGCAATGCCAGTACCGATGAGATTAAAAAAGCTTATCGAAAACTGGCCATGCAATACCACCCAGACCGTAACCCTGGCGATAGAAAAGCTGAGGAACGCTTTAAAGAATTTAATGAAGCCTACCAGGTCTTAAGTGATGACAAAAAACGCACCCGCTATGACCAGTTGGGTTCCTCCTATTCCGACTGGCAGGGACGCGGCGCGCCTGGTGATTTCAACTGGGGCGACTGGGTTTCCCAACAAGGCGGTCAGGGGGGCGCCACGCAGGTAAATATAAATGATCTATTTGGAGGCGCTGGAGGGAGTCCCTTCTCCGACTTTTTCAGTTCTATTTTTGGAGGTGTTGGCGGAGCAAGACAGGCAAGACCCCGTCAACGCATGGCTCCCCAGTATCAGCAAACCGTTGGCATAAGCTTGAAAGAAGCCTACCATGGCACCAAGCGCCAGCTTCAAGTTGGAGACAGGGTCAAGGAAGTCACCCTGCCAGCTGGCGCTCGCACCGGCACCAAGGTGCGCGTTTCCGGCGCAGGACCCGTGGGTCCGGATGGTCAGCCTTCGGATATTTACCTGCTGGTGGATGTGGCAGATGATCCGACTTATGAACGCAAGGGCAATGACCTTCACACCACCTCAAAAATCGATGTCTTTGTTGCGATACTGGGCGGCTCCACCCAAGTGGATACCCTTTCAGGTAAAGTAGTCCTGACCATTCCTCCCGGCACCCAGCCAGAGCAGGTCTTTAGGATTGCTGGACGCGGCATGCCCCATCTAAAAGATCCAAATACCAGGGGTGACCTGTACGTCCGCATTAAAGTCCAGATCCCTAAGCAGCTTTCACCCAAACAAAAGAAATTATTGGAAGAAGCGGCACAAATCAAGTAACAAATGCCAATTCTTCAGCATGGAGATTTAAGAATGAACAAGAAATTAACGATAACAATTTTGATCAGCATTTTAATCCTGACCTTGGTCGCTTGTCAGGCTTCCAGCATGCTCCCGACCCAACAATCGAACAGTCTCCCTGTTGCGACACAGGTCTCGCAACAAGTTGTCACGGTCTCCGGTCTGTCTGGTGAGCAGGATCAATTCGTATCCATCTACAAGGAAGTCAGCCCGGGCGTCGTTTCGATCAAGATCTATGATGTCAATGGGAATGAACTTGGCCTGGGATCCGGGTGGGTATACAGCAGTGATGGTTATATTGTCACCAATAACCACGTGGTGGATGGCGCAGCCAAGCTGGAAGTGGATTTCCCCTCCGGTTTCAAGACTTATGGTGACGTGGTTGGTACCGATGTCCACGCCGACCTGGCTGTCCTCAAAATTACCGCTCCCGCAGACGTATTGACCCCGCTGCGCCTGGGTGATTCCGATCAACTCAACGTCGGTCAGATCGTGGTGGCGATCGGAAATCCCTTTGGTCTGGACAGTACCATGACGACCGGCATCGTTTCTGCCCTGGGCCGCGCCATGCCGTCCGGAACCTCCAGCGCACCCGGTGGCGGCTATTTCTCCTCCAGCGACATCATCCAGACCGATGCCGCTCTCAATCCCGGCAACTCGGGTGGTCCCTTATTGAACCTGAATGGTGAAGTGGTCGGTGTCAACCAGGCCATTCGCACCACATCCACCTCCACCAGCGGAGATCCGGTAAATTCAGGCATTGGTTTTGCCATCTCAGTCAATATCGTCAAACGTGTAGTACCCAGCCTGATCGCAAATGGAAAATTTGAATATCCCTACCTGGGAATTTCAACCCTGGATGTCTTTGACCAGATGACCCTGGACGAGATCACCCGGCTGGGGCTGACCCAGTTCACCGGCGCCTATGTCACCTCGATCACTGCCGACAGCCCGGCTGCAAGGGCAGGTCTCATCGCCAGCAATACCGACAGCACTGCCACGGATGTCCTATCCGGCGGTGACCTGATCATTGCCATTGACGATCAACCCGTTCATCGCTTTGATGACCTGATCGGTTACCTTTACACCAAAAAATCCCCCGGAGACAAGGTAGTGATCACTGTCTTGCGCGGCACAGAAAAAGTGGATCTGAACCTGACGCTCGCAAAGCGTCCTTAAATTAAAACCCGCGCCTGTTTCGTTCATTAACAGCTTCCGTGGCCTCCCTATCGCTGAGGCTGTGGGAGCTGTTTTGTAAAATTATTCAGGAAGACCAGACACAAGGAGGTTCACATGTTAACCGATCGTGATATCCGCGAATTACTGAATTATTCCAGCACGGAACCCATGCTCAGTGTCTATCTGAACACCTCCCCGTCCGAGGGAGGCAGTGACACCCTAAAACTTCAATTGCGGAAGCTTTTGGAGGAAGCTGACTTGCCAGAGGATCAGGCTGCTGTTATGAATTACTTTGAACAACTCAGGGATGCCAGGGGGCGCGGACTGGCCATGTTCTCAAATGCTGCCAAAGGATATTTCAGGGGCTACCCACTGGCTGTGACGGTGCGAAGCCGTGTTTTCGTAGGTGACCACCCTTATGTCAAGCCACTGGCAGACCTGTTGGATAACTTCGGAAGTTATGGGGTGGCTCTGATCGACAAACAGGGCGCACGCCTGTTCCACTTTCACCTGGGCGAGTTGATCGAGCAGGAGGGCATCCTGGGGGACGAGGTGCGCCAGACCCGCGGCAAGGCTTCGTCCGGCAACCCGGGTGGACGGGGCGGTGTATCCGGACAATCCCGCTTCAATGACGAGGTCACAGCCCGCAATTTGCGTGAGGCTGCTGAATTCTCTGCCAGGTTCTTTGAAGATGTTCACGCCCGACGCATCCTGATCGGGGGCACAGAAGAGACCTGTGCCAAATTCCGCCAGTATTTACCAAAAGCATGGCACAACCTGGTGGTTGGAACTTTCCCCATGAGCATGACAGCCTCGCACAGCGAGGTTCTGGCACGCACCATGCAGATCGGTCAACAGGCTGAGAAGCAGCACGAAGCCACCCTGGTGGAGAGCATGCTGACCGCTGCCGCCAAAGGACGGGATGGGGCGGTTGGGTTGGAAGCCACACTGGAGGCCGTGCACATTGGCCGGGTGCAGACCCTCATCGTCCAGGAGGGATTACGTCTGCCAGCTTACCAGTGCCAGGGGTGCGAGCACTTGCTGACCCGTTCCATGGATGCCTGCCTGTTTTGTGGAAAGAGTTTCGCCAGGATCGACGATGCCGTCGAGCTGGCTGTTCGCCGGGTACTGCAGACCGGAGGTGAGGTTGAGATCGTGCACGATAACCCGGCTTTGCAGGAGGTCGGTATTGGCGCCCTGCTGCGCTATTAAACACTTGAATAGGATCGACCTTAAGGGCGGGTGGGTCATTGTGACCTGCCCGCCCTCGTATTATGCAAAGCGTTCTTCTTTCCAGACGTCTGCGGAGTTGCTGTAACCTGCCTTCTCCCAGAAACCGCGCCGGTCGTGATCCATGAACTCCAGACCGCGCAGCCACTTGGCGCCCTTCCACAGGTAGGGCGAGATCAGCTCAGAGCGCCCGGGGATGGCTCCCACCACACCGCGCAAGGGAAAGCCATGTTCCGGGGTGATTGGCTCACCATTGAGATGAGTTGCCAACAGAAAATTGTCCTGCAAAACAACCTCGAGTGGCAGGTTGACCGTGTACCCGAATTCAGCATGCTGCATGACATGGGTGGCATCAGGCAGGGGGGTGATCAATCCGGCCTCAATCAAGGTGCGCACCGAGACGCCTTCCCAGAGGGTATCGGCTTTGCTCCAGCGTGTCACGCAATGGATGTCCATCCGAACCTGGCTGCGCGGCAATTGATTAAATTCATCCCAGTCCCATCTAACATTCTTTTCCACCTTACCCCAAACGCTCAGGTCCCAGGTCACCGGGTAAAATTTTGGGATATCGCCATAATGCAGGACCGGAAACTTGACGGTCAGGGATTGTCCGGGTGGCAGGCGTCCTTCCGAGCGGATGCGTTCTTCCTCCCGGCGCCTGTCGAGGGTCTCGTTGAAATCAGAAAACAGAGTACTCATATCTTAATTATAATCTAATGATGATTGCCTGTAAAATCCTTGACCTGTTCTCCAATTCTATCTATACTGAATAAGATCAATATCCAAAAAGATCACCTATTTACATTGTGATCTGAAAGGAAGCCCCATGCAAATTGAATTGACCCAACCTGGACAATTGCTTAAACCTGATGGAAAACTAGCCAGTGTAGGCTGGGCCCGCCATCCCCTGTTGGACTGCAACCTGGAAGCAGCCCGATTCTACAGGCTGCAGGCATTGCAATTTCTACGAATCAAGCGCTGGGATTATTACGCTGTGTTCACACCGCAGCATTTCTTCTCGGCAACTATCGCAGACCTGGGGTATGCCGGTAATATTTTTGTCTATCACTTGGATTTTGAGAGCGGAGACCTGCACGAGGAGGGGTTGGTCATCCCGCTTGGCAAGGGAATCACCCTGCCACGCAACAGCACACAGGGCGACACTCACTTTGAAAACAACCAGGTCAAATTGGACTTTTTCCTGCGATCCAATTGGCGACACCTTGCAGTCACCTGGCCGGGTTTCAATAATGGCAAGGGTCTGCGAGCCGAGATCGACTTGTTAACCCGCTCAGGGGACGAGTCAATGAACATTGTCATCCCGATCGCAAAAAATCGCTTCTACTACAACCGCAAGATCAATTGCATGCCTGCCAGCGGTACGATCACCTACGGCGGAAAGGTCGAGACACTTGAATCAGGCAGCTGCCTGGGGTCATTGGATTGGGGAAGGGGGGTGTGGGAATACAAGTCATTCTGGAACTGGGCCTCAGCTTCCGGTTTCCTGCCAGATGGGCGCAGTATCGGTCTGAACCTGGGTATGGGCTTCGGTGACCAGAGCCGGGCAAGTGAGAACGCCATCATCCTGGACAGACGCATCCACAAGCTGGATTATGTCAAGTTCGATTATGTCTCCGGGGATTACATGCGCCCCTGGCACATAACGGACAGCGAGGGCCGCCTGGACCTGGTCGTTACGCCCTTCAAAGACCGCACCGCCGTCACGAACCTGAAGGTCATCACCAGCGAGGTGCACCAGATGTTCGGTCACTATGACGGCACGCTGATCGCAGATGACGGCGAAAAGATCAAGGTGCGCGGGCTGCTTGGTTTTGCAGAGGAGCACCGGGCGAAGTGGTAGTCCCGGGATTCATATCCCGGGATGGGCGATGGTCGCGTTCGATTGCTCCCTCGCCCAAATCTCGGGATTCATATCCCGGGATGGGTGATGGTCGCGTTCGACTGCTCCCTCGCCCAAATCTCGGCGTTGCCGGGCAGCGGACGATGGACGACGGACGGCATTTCCCTCTGAATGTTTCTGGCAAAGGGAAATGACATCAGGACTGTATTGCGGGGGTTCTAATTTCGCCCGAAGATCAGATCAGGGACAATAAGAGGGCGGCAGGAGGGTGAACCCGGTCGGGGATGGCGTATGGTTAGCCAACCCGATGTAGCGGCTGGTGGTGGTGTTGAAGTGTACATGGAAATGATCTGTGCCGGTATAGGAGATGCAGAACGCACTTTCTGCTTCAGCTTTTGAAGCAAACCCGAAGGGTTCTTCGGTCGGGGGAGGAGGAAGTTCACTATCGCTGATGCTTCCGGGAATGATACTGTTGACCTGGCTGTACATGGCGCTGACGCGCGGACCGATCAGGGTCAGCGCGGCGATCACCGCCACGGCGATCAATACCATGATAAGCGCGTATTCCACCAACCCCTGGCCTTTTTGCGTGGGTGAAGAGATGTATGACATAAAAGAACTGCCTTTCTAAAAAATGGGAAAAAATTGAGTAATCCGCCAGGATCCATTCTCATTATACAATCCGCTCTTGGGGGATTTCTTAACAGTTCTGTTGGGGAAAGTAGATGATCGATCGTTAAAATCATTTACCACGATCCCGGTTAATGAAGGCGGACTTTCGAGGCTAAAACCTTGGGGGCGGGCGCTTTCTTCCTGATCGCAAGTGGTTGTATTTAGTGTATGTAATCCCCTTCTAGAAAAAGGGGATTACATACACTAAATAATGTAATGATTACACTATTTAGTGTAACCATTACACTAAATTACACTTTGGGTTCACTGCCTGGTGCAGACAAATCATAAATGGCCCGCCTCTTTGTCCCTGTATTGGTTCGGACGATGATCCCCTTTCGTACCAGGACGTACACAGCCTGCCTGACCCCTTGCGTACTGCATGTATCCGATGAAGCCATCATATCATCAATGTAGGAAGCCCCGTTTTCCTTTAGGAAATTGATAATATGGGTTTCAGCCCGGTTGCGTTCGCTGAGCTGCCTGGTGGTTGGTTTTAGAAAAAATTGGTCCTCTGCCCAGATCGCCTCTGCCGCCCAGGATGTTTTATCCCCGTCCCGGTTCTTCTCGGTATTAAAGGTGACCAGATTACTGCCGTTCTCGCTTGTGACCTGGATCATCAGATCGATGCTGCCCTTGATGGCGCTGCTGCCCCGGTACCCCCCGGCCTTGTTGCTGTGGTGGATGACCAGGATGGCGCTGTCTGTTCTTTCGGCGATCTTCCGCAGGGCATTAAAAACAGGCTGGACATCCTTCTTGTCGTTCTCATCGCCATCCATGATGTCTGCCAGGGCGTCGATGATCACCAGGCGCGCCCCGCTCTGTTCGATCAGGGCTTGGATCAGGATCGGATCGACCGGATCGTCGAGCTTGAACCCGGCCAGGGAGGTGTAAAAAATGAGGCAGGTGGTGTCGCCTGATTCGCCCCGGATCGCTTCCCCCAACCGCCGCGACAGCCTTTTCTCCCCGCTTTCCTCATCAAGGATCAGGACCGCATTCTTGCGGGTCTTAAATCCCAGCCAGTTCTGCCCGGTGGCAACACAAACTGCCAGGCTTAAGGCGGTGTAGGTCTTCTTGCTCCCGGGTTCACCGTAGATGACATTCACGCTGGAATTGGTGACGAGATCATCCACGATGTAATCGATGGGCGGCTGTGGCTGCAAGGCAAAGGCCGCATTCCTCAGGATGAAGCGCGGGCGTTCCGCAGGCTGGCTTTCGCCCGGGGTTTCCAGGGCGGGCGGTGCCTGTATTTCAGGGTCAATTTTCACCGGGTCGCGCCCAGACCTGTCATAAGCGCTCTTGACGGTTGCCAGCCATTCGTGGCGGGTATAAGCAGCCTGCCCCTGCAGGCATTGTTCCGGGTAGGGCAGGGCTTCCGTTTCTGCGCGGGGGATGCCGCTATCGCGGCATTGGCACGCCAGTTCGAAGCCGGTCGCATTCCTTTGACCGATGGCGGCGCGGGGCAGGTATTTCCTCAACCAGTATTCAGCCTGTTCGGATGGTGAGCTGCAATTATGCAGGTCCGGTTTAATTTCAAGCTCCGGGTCAAAGTGCACCAGGAGCCATTCCGGCGCGTCCGGGAGGGGAGTCTCCGGGGGGATGGTCCATTCGTAGCCCGGACCTGTGCAAATATAGCCCTGCGAGCGCAGGTCTACGCCGGGTTTCCAGCCTGCCTTGTTGGGGATGCTCAATTTTTCTGGCAGCTTGAAGAGCAGGTGTTTGCCGTGGGGGGTTACCTGGGCAGGACCTTCGGGCGCTGAGCCGTAATGAGCCTGCCAGCGCTCCCAGGTGGCAATCCCATCCACGCCGTTCTTGCGGTCCAGGTCGACCGCAAAGAAATTGGACCTGGCACAATAGATGCCGATCAACCCGTCCCAGGGGATCCCTTCGAGCGCGTCCGGGTCATTGGTGGCTATCCTCTTCCACCTGCCGCGCGGGGTCTTGTCAGGGTTGACGGGAAAGACATAAAAACCGCTTTCAGCCAGCCGCAGGGCTAGGGCTTTGGTTTCCACCCCCGGGAGGAGGCAGGAGGATTGCATTTTGGGGGATGAATGTTGGACCATGATGAGATCTTTTCGTTTTCCCGCTAACTGCACACGGGACCTTTGGGGATGACCCGCCCGATTAAAGAAAACGGCAAGGGTCGTAATGTGATTGCGACCCTTGCCAGATATATTATAGAACATTTGTGCTATTATTGCAAGAGGGAATTTTGTTGAATTGGGGAACAATATCGACCGATTTGATGAATGCCCAGATGTGGGGAATGGGAGGTGAGTAAAAAGGCAGGAGTGGACCCCTTCCTGACCTCCCCCAAAATCAAAAAACGAATTTGGGGGAGGGAAAAACGTGACCCAGGGCAGCCACTTACCCGATAAAATCGGGCACTGTGTACCCCAGAACGAAAGACAAGATTTGGGAGAGACCTTGGCAGGGCGGGCTCATCCCGGGGATAAAGCGGGCGCATACCATGCGCCTCTGCGAATTTCTTTGTGTCTTCGTGCCTGAGTCCCGCATTCTTCTCGCGGGATTGCGGTGGGCAGGTCTTTATCGTCCATCGTCAGGGCGGACACATCCCGGGGGGAAAAGGGCGGGACCTGCGGGTTTTGCCTCTACAGATTCCTTTGTGGCATACTTATGGTTATTTTGGAAATGATCCCGCTTGGATCAACCAATAATTTCCATTTCCCCTTCTCTTAACTTACTCCGCCGCCAGGATCCGTTCAAGGTGTTTGATCAATGGTTGTAAATAACGCTGAATGGTCTGCCAGAGCAATTCATCATCCACACTATCGTAACCATGAATGATGCGATTGCGTAAACCTACGATGCGGCGCAACTCCGGCAGAAGATCCGTCACTTGAGGATCGTCCATTTCTGCCTGATGCAGGGCTTCACCGATAATTTCAAATTGACGCTCGACTGCCGAACGCAACATTCGATCCTGTTCATAATCGGTGAAGACACGCCCTGACACAAAATTCTCGATAGCCTGGCAGGCGGTCAAGGCATCCAGCAGCCGTTTTTTAGTTGGTATCTTCATAGATCACCCGGGCTGTGCGTTCGACTTCGGCACGGAAAAACCTGTTTTGGATGGCGCGTTTTGTGATCACATCCACGCGGCGGTGAAAGAGTTCTTCCAGGGCTTCGGAAAAATCGAGGTAGCGATCGGCATAATCGGCTGTGTGGGTGTCGGCAAATTCGGCGATAAAATCCAGATCGCTCGTGGCAGGCTCAAATGTCCCTGTGGCGGCAGACCCAAACAATTGCAGCTGCCGCACGCGAAATTTACGGCAGAGTGTGGTCAGGGTTGTTATATGCTGGTCAATTTCCGGGATCATCATCCACCTCCATCGCATATAAGTTTATCACTTTTTTTATTCAAACTGGAAGGTACAAATGCACAACCCAGGACGGGCGGACACATCCCGGGGAAAAAGCGGGCAATTCTTTGACGAAATAATCCCAAATTGAGGGGAGGAGATTGCTTCATCCCGCAAAAACTGTGCGGGATTCGCAATGACACAGGGCGGGCGGACACATCCCGGGGAAAAAGCGGGCGCATACCATGCGCCTCTGCGGATTTCTTTATGTCTTCGTGCCTGAGTCCCGCCCTCTTTATGCGGGATTGTGGTGGGCAGGTCTTTATCGTCCATCCCGGGTAATGAATACCGGGACTTCGTCGTCCGCCCCTACGGTATAATATTCCTGTATGAAGAGCGACATGTACACCCGACTGTTGTATGCCCGCAGGTGGCCGGTGCTGGGGGGGCTGGCGTACTTTACCCTCAAGCTGCTGGGGGCGGAGGTGCCGCGCCCGGTGCGCTTTGGTGCGGGCTGCCTGCTGCTGCACGGCGGCTTCGGGGTGGTGATCCACCCCAAGAGCGAGTTCGGTCAGCGCGTACGCATCTACCCGGGCGTGACCCTGGGACGGGCTGACATCCACAAACCCGCGCAGCAGTCCGCTTTTGAGGGCATCCGGATCGAGGATGACGTCATCTTGGGGACGGGAGCCAAGGTCCTGGGCAAGCAGGGCATCCTGACGGTCGGCAGGGGCACAGTGATCGGCGCCAACGCCGTGCTGCTTGGGTCTACCGGGGAGAACGAGCTGTGGGCCGGGGTCCCGGCGCGCTGCCTGGGCAAGCGGGAGTAGGCACAGACATGGCGCGCATCTGCCTGGTCCCGAACGTCTCCGGCACGGGAGGCATGGTCTCCTTTAAACACAAACTGAGCGCCGGACTGCTGGCGCGCGGCCACGAGGTCAGCCATGACCTGGCGGATGGATCCTGCCGGGTGGTGCTGGTCATCGGCGGGACGCGCCAACTGGTTGCCCTGTGGCGGCTGAAAGGCAGGGGTGTGCGCCTGGTGCAGCGCCTGGACGGCATCAACTGGATCCAGCGCAAACGGCGCACCGGGCTGCGGCACTTTTTGCGGGCTGAAAGCGCCAACCTGCTGCAGTCCATCATCCGCACTCGGCTGGCGGATGCGATCGTTTACCAGTCTGCTTTTGCCCAAAGCTGGTGGGAGGACTGGTACGGGGTGCCCGCCGCACCAACCCACATGATCCACAACGGGGTGGACCTGAAGAGCTACACGCCGGACGGTCCGCAGCAACGCCCGCAGGGACGTTACCGCCTGCTGGTGGTGGAAGGCAGCCTGGGCGGCGGCTACGAGATGGGGCTGGAGAACGCCGTGGCGCTGGCAACGGAACTGAACCAGATTCACGGTCTGCCGATGGAACTGATGGTGGCTGGACGGGCCTCGCCTGCCCTGAAAGCGGAATGGGACCATCGCAGCAAAGTACCGATGGTGTGGGCGGGCAGCGTGGCCAGGGAAGCCATCCCGACCCTGGACCGCTCGGCACACCTGCTGTATGCGGCTGATCTGCATCCGGCCTGCCCGAACGCGGTCATCGAGGCTTTGGCCTGCGGGCTGCCCGTGGCAGCCTTTGAGACCGGCGCGCTGCGCGAGCTGGTCCCGCCCGGGGCGGGCTGCATCGCTCCTTACGGCAGCGATCCGTGGCAGATCGGCAAGCCGGATATCGCCGGGCTGGCAAGGATGGCTGTGCCGGTCCTGACAGACCCGCAGCCCTGCCGGCTGGCGGCGCGGGCGCAGGCGGAAAAAGCCTTCGACCTGGAAGTGATGGTGGAAAAATATCTGCACGTTTTAATGGAGGCAGTGGAATGAACGACCCCGAGATATTGGATTTCTTTTACAGGCACATGCAGAGCATTCAGGAAAATGACGTGGAAGCCTATCGCGCCACGGTCAGCGATGACCTGAGCGTGTATGAGTGGTGGGTGACCCCGCAGCGCCTGGACGGTGTGCCTTTTCACGAGTTCATGATGAGCGCCAATGCCAGGCAGGGCACAGTGTTTGGCGTGGAGGGCGGCCCTGCCCATGAGACCCGCTTTGATTACGCCAATATGCAGGTGCAGCGCTACGGGGAGACTGCCATCCTGAGCTACACCCTGCTGGTCAGCTCGGCCACGCCACAGGGCGTGAAGGTCAGCTCGCACAACGAGAGCCGGGTGGTGGTGAAACTGGATGGGAATTGGAAGGTGGTGCACGTGCACAAATCCCCGGCCTGGGGGGCTCCACACATGACCCCGGGCGGAGGCGCAGCCTGAAGAAGAGCATCCTGTCCCTGGCGGCATTCTTTGCCCGTCTGCTGCCTTCCGGGCAGAAGCAGATGGTGTACCGCATCCCCTTTTTGGCAGGGTTCCTGCGCCGCACCCTGAACCGGGCCGCGCCGCAGGGTATGAGCCGGGTGGATGTGGCAGCCGGGTTGTTGAAAGGCTATGCCCTCAACCTGGACATGCAGACCGAGAAGGATTACTGGCTGGGAACCTATGAACTGGAACTGCAGCAAGCTCTGCAGGTGCTGGTCAGACCCGGCATGACAGCCTACGATGTGGGCGCCAACATCGGCTACATCTCGCTGATGCTGGCAAAACTGGTGGGCGAAATCGGAAAGGTGTTCGCCTTTGAAGCCCTGCCCGCCAACACGGAGCGCTGGCAGGCCAATGTGGACCTGAACGGGTTGGGCGGACACATGCAGCTCTTTCGCGGGGCGGTGGCGGATAGCAATGCCCCGCTGCGCTTCCTGGTTCACGCCTCGGGGGGTATGGGCAAGGCAGCCGGATCAGCCGGGCGCCAGGATGCCTACCAGGATGAGATCGAGGTGCGCGGCGTGAGCCTGGACGAATTCGTATTCGGGCAAGGCAATCCCCCGCCGCAGATCATCAAGATGGATATTGAGGGCGGCGAGGTGCTGGCGCTTCCGGGCATGCGCCGCCTGTTAAAGGAAGCTCACCCAATACTGGTGATGGAATTGCACGGACAGGAATCGATCCGGGCCGCGTGGGAGATCCTGAATGGGCTGGGTTACCGCATCTGCCGGATGAAGCCCGGATTCCCACAGGTCAACTCGCCGCAGGAATTGAAATGGAAAGCCTACCTGGTAGCCCTTAAGGAGTCTGCATGAACGCAAGACCGACTCGCAGCGAGCAGAACAGCCAGGACTGGCTCTACCTTGGATTGCTGCTGCTGGTGATCCTGACGATCGCTTTTCTGCTTCCGGTCGAACCCAACGACTACTGGTGGTATGTGCGCGTCGGGCAGGATACGCTCAAAGCTGGGAACATCCCGATCGTCGATACGCTCAGCTACACGCAGGCGGGGCAGGCAGTGGTCTACCACTCCTGGCTCTCAGCTGTTCTGTTCGCCCTCCTGGATCAACTTGGGGGTATCTCCCTGACCGTGCTGGTGCGCGGCCTGGTACACGCTCTGGGATATGGCACCCTGTTCGCGGCAGCCCGGCAGGCCGGGGCGGGTCTAAGAACAACCTGCCTGGTGGTCCTGCTGGCAGCCCTGGCGACCAGCAACAACTGGTCGGTGCGACCGCAGATGTTCACCTACGCCCTGTTCGCAGTAGTGATCCTGATCCTGACCCGCTGGTCACGCCATGCGGGCACACGCAGCATCTGGCTGCTGCCGATCATCAGCCTGGTGTGGGTCAATCTGCACGGCTCATTCGTGATGCTTTTCCTGCTGGTGGGTGCAAGCGTAGTGTTCAGCAAGGGTGACCGCCGCACACTGGCTATCGCCCTGGGGCTTTCCCTGCTGGCAAGCCTGGTCAACCCGCGCGGATTGGGAGCATGGCAGTATGTATTGCAATCTCTGACAGCTCCCTCCAGCCAGATCTTCAGCATGGAATGGAGTCCCCCAATCAATGCCGGCTGGCAGATGCACCTGTTCTTCGGCTGGCTGCTGCTGGCCATCCCACTGGTGGCGATCGCACCTCATAATCTGACCGTCCTGGAATGGGTCTGGCTGCTGGGATTCGGCTGGCTGGCACTTTCCGGGCAGCGCTATGTGATCTGGTTCGTTCTCATTCTGACCCTCCTGAGCGCAGACCAGTTGACCAGCCTGCTGGAGTGGTTCAACTCCAGACGGCAGACAAAGCCAGTCCAAACAGGGAAAAAAGTTGTGAATATCTCGCTTGGTTTTCTTTTTATGTTATTACCCCTGGCCATGCTGCCCGGTCTGAGGGAGACCTGGTGGGTGGATTCACCCCCTGCATTGGTGGATACCCCAATAAAGGCGGTGAACTGGTTGAAAGACAACCCTGCCATCCCCGGTCCGCTGTGGTGCGAGATCGGCTATTCGAGCTACCTGGAATATGCCCTGCCGGAACGGAAGGTATGGAACGACACGCGCTTCGAGCTGTATCCCACCTCCCAATGGGAGCGCTATAAGACAGTCAATTCGGGAACCTGGGACTGGCAGATGATCCTTGATGAAGAAGGGGTCAACCTTCTACTGGTCTCAAAGAACAAACAGGCGGACCTGATGGCTGCCCTGGAAAGTTCGATCGATTGGGAAGAAATCTATGACGATGATGAGACTGTGATCTATCAGCGAGGCATGGAGAACTGATATGCGCTTGAGATGGAAGCGGGAATGGACCTGGATCCTGATCGCTTTGCTAGGCTTGCGCGTTCTCTACACCGTGCTGGGAACGATAACCATCTCTGACGGTCTCCCGGAAGCTCTGGGTGCGGATGAGAGCCTGTTCGCAGCTACCGCCCCTCTCCACACGGATGGAATCTCGCAATCTCTGGTGAACGTCTGGATGCGCTGGGACACAGCCTGGTACCTCAAGATCGCGGCCAGCGGGTATGCAGCCAATGACGGCAGCATCGCCTTCATGCCGCTATATCCCTGGTTGATCAAAGCTGGGGGTCTTCTACTGGGCGGGAACCTTCTGCTGGGTGCCATCCTGGTCTCCAACCTGGCCGCGCTGGTGGCATTGATCCTGCTGTATGAACTGGCGCAACTGGAGGTCCATTTCAAGACCAACGCCATGCAAAGCGTGATGGCTATGCTGGTCTTTCCGACCGGGTTCTTCCTTCTGGCTGCCTACAGCGAATCGCTCTTTTTGGCGCTGACACTTGCTGCCTGGATGCTGGCGAAACAAAGGAAGTATTGGGGAGCCGGGATCCTGGCTGCCCTGGCAACGCTGTGCCGCCTGCAGGGTGCACTTCTCAGCCCGGTGCTGATCTGGTTGTACCTGGCGGATGCGGCAGCGGCGCAGGGGTTGGATCCCCTCCAACAGTTGCGAGCGGTGTGGCAGATGCTGAGACAAACAAAGGGTTGGCTCAAGTCAGGTCAAGCCATGTTGCGATCATCCGGGTTGGCGGTTCTCCTGCCCGTGGCGAGCATGTTGGGCTACCAGATCTGGATGAGCAATGCCAACATGGGTGGGATCCGGCAGGCATTGGCGACAAACTGGGGTATTCGAACGGTCATGCCATGGCAAGGCTTGTGGCTGTTCCTGGAGAGGCTGGTCACCACTCCGCGCGTCTTTATCGACTATATAGACCTGGGTTTGCTTGGACTGATGCTGGGCGTGTGCATCTACGCCAGCCTGCGCCTGAACCCAGCGTACTCATTATATAATTTTTTGAGCCTCGGGTTGTACTTCATGAGAGGCACGCCTCCGCATCTGCTGGACAGCTTCAGCCGTTACCTGCTGCTGCTCTTCCCGGCTTTCCTGGTCTTCGGTACGGTCAGTAACCGCAAACTGGCTCTGGCATTAAGCATATTTTCATTTATGTTGCAACTCTTTCTTGTGATGGGTTTTCTGGATTGGAGGTGGGTGGCATGAATATGGAGTATTCCGGAAAATTAGCTCTTCTGCAGCGGGTGTTGCCGGTTTACCGCACCCCTTTCTTCGACATGCTGGCTGAAGCCTGCCAGGGGGGCATGAGCCTGTGTGCTGGTAAGCCGCGCCCGGGCGAAGCGATTGAGACCACCGAAAAACTGCTGGTCGCAAACCTGACACAGACCCGCAACATCCACCTGCTGGGTGGAGCCCTGTACCTGTGCTTCCAGACAGGTCTGCCCAAGTGGCTGGCAAGGGAAAACCCGGATGCGCTGATCGTGGAGGCCAACCCGCGCTACCTTTCCACAGCCGCGGCTGTGCGCTGGATGAAGGAACGCGGGCGGGCGGTCATCGGCTGGGGGCTGGGATCACCCCCGCTGACGGGAGCGCAGGCAGACATGCGCCGCGCCACCCGATTGAAATTCGTGCGACAGTTCGATGCCATGTTGACCTACAGTCAGCGCGGCGCAAACGAATACCGGGAACTGGGTTATCCAGCCAGGCAAATTTATGTTGCGCCGAACGCGGTCGCACCACGCCCGCAGCACACCATCCACGAGCGCCCGCCATATTTCAAAGATAAACCCACTGTCCTGTTCGTGGGACGCCTGCAGCGTCGCAAACGCCTGGACCTGCTGCTGCTGGCCTGCGCAAGCCTGCCAAAAGAGGTGCAGCCGCGCCTGGTGATCGCAGGAGATGGACCCGAACGACGGGGACTGGAGGGGCTGGCCAGCGAAGTCTACCCGACCGTTGAATTTGTAGGCGCAAAACACGGCGCAGACCTGGCGCCCTTGTTTGCCGGGGCGGACCTGTTCGTACTGCCAGGCACAGGGGGGCTGGCAGTGCAGGAAGCCATGAGTCATGCCCTGCCGGTTATCGTGGCAAAGGGGGATGGCACCCAGGATGACCTGGTCCGCCCGGACAATGGCTGGCAGATCCCACCCGATGACCTGAGCGCTCTTTCCAAGGCGATGCGCTCAGCCCTTTCGGACGTGCCGAAGCTGCGAAAAATGGGGGTGGAATCCCACCGCATCGTCTCACAGGAGATCAACCTGGAGCGCATGGTGGAAGTGTTCGTAGAAGTATTGAATCAATCCGGGGTTAAATAAGAGAGACCCTCGCAAGAGGGTCTCGGAGTAAATACCAATGGATCATTCCATCAATGGCTGCAGCAAGGCGACCGTATTTCCCGTTGGATCTTTGAAAGTCGCCATACGACCCACACCAGGAATATCATATCCTTCCATCAGGACAGTGCCTCCGGCAGCCCGGATCTTGTCCAAGGTAACATCCAGTTCAGGTGTATTTATATAAACCAGGACACTTCCAGCCGGGGTTTCGTCCGAGACCGGGGAAAAGCCCCCTCCCGTACCCCCTTCCGCTTCAAAGGTGGCATAATTCATACCCGGAAAATCTTCGATCTTCCACTCAAAAACATCCGAATAGAACTTTTTTGAGCCTTCAAGATCCCTGGTTGAAAATTCAATGTGCGTGATCAGATGTTTATGAGACATTCGAGTTTAATCTCCGTGAAAACAACCCGTAAGTTAAAACGCGTGAAATGAGATCTATGCCACTACATACCAGGCGGCAACATAACCAACCTTGCCGCCCGGGGCGCTGACATTCAGCCATTGGTTGACCACACCGACCTTGAGGCGGGCTTCTGCAACCGGTTCGAGCACGAGCAGGGAAGTTCGAGCGGGCAGATTCGCCACTACGCTTGAACTGGTATTTGGCGCTGAACGCAAGCGCAAGCTGGCAGTGCCGACCGTGGTGGAAACAGTTACCTTCAACCTGTCCGTTTCCACTACGGGGGGTTGTTCTTTAACGGGGGCGGGAACCAGTTCGACGAACCAGGCGGCTGTGTACCCGCTGCGACCCAGATCATCCCTGACATTCAGCCATTGATCGACCACACCTATCTTTGAACGAGCTTTGTCCGCAGGTTCGAGCACCGTCAGCTTTGAGCCAGCCGGAAGAACGCAGGTGACCGCTCCATCCACCGGCTTGGAGCGTAGTCGTAAACCTACAGACCCAACCGACTTTGACACCAATACAGTAAGTTGAACCGGGAGCGGTTCGGGGATCGGCTCGGGGATCGGCTCGGGAATTGGTTCGGGGATCGGCTCAGGTTCAGGCTCAGGGATCGGTTCAGGATCGACAGGCGGCTTTGTTTCAGCAGGCAATACCACATGAAAAGATGAGCAGTAACCCACCTCGCCACGTGTTGTGCGGACATTGATCCATTGACTCGGAGTACCAACCTTGGCACGAGCCGTCGCGGCGTCTTCCAGGACCTGCAGCTCTTCGTTGGTCTTCAACACACCGATCTGTGGGCCATCCGATCCGGGCTGGGAGCGCAAGAACAAGCCATTGCTGCCAACCTTGGGTGAAACATAAATGGTCAAAGTTGAGACAGGTTCCGGTTCAAGGATCAGCTCCGGGATGTTTTCCGGTTCCGGGATGACCTCAGAGAGTTTTTCCAGGTACCAGGCAGCGGCATAACCTTCAAAACCTTGCGGATCGCGAACCTTGATCCATTGGTCGGTAACCCCGATCTTTGCGAGGGCATCGCTGGTATCATCCAAAACCAGCAAAGGGGCACCGGCTATCTCCACCGTGACAATTGTAGCTGTAGTGTTGGGCTGAACCCGCAACCTCAGACCTGATGTGGTGGTTGCGAGGACACGCACATACAAGCCCGGAAGCTGTGGAAGAGTCGGTTTATCGGTTCCATTGACCCAGCACTCGTAAAAAGCGACGGCGGTGATGACCTGTTCGACCGGACGGCTGAAACCATATCGTTTGGTTAAAAGGACCTCGCCCGTGTCGACAGGATACGGCCAGGGGTCCAGCATGACATAATCATCCCCCTGTTTTTTGGTTAGCAAAACCCAATGGGATTGCTCACCTGTAGCCAGGGAGCGGTCACATTCAACCAAAACGGTCTGCCCATTGGCAAGCAGCGCATCGATCCTCTTGACAGGCACTGGTTTGGTTTCACTGCAAACATACATCTCCTTTATGCCAACTTTCGGATAGAGGCGGGTGATCCCGGCCCAGACCATCAGAGGCCCAATGTAACCATTGCCAGAACCAAGACCAATAAGCTTCTTATTAAGGGAGTCTGGTGTTTCCTTGTACCCATACCCAGTAGCCAGCATGGACAGACAGGTCAGTACACAACCCTGGGAACTGATGGTCACCGTTGTACTAAAACCAAGTTTTAAATCCTTCCAGCGAGGGTCATTTTGGGAGAGAGAATTAGGTATAAATGTCATTTTGTACCTCTTTGTCCATTACCAAGGGGGCAATTCCAATTTTTTGCTCCGGATGATATGTACAATCCAATGATACCTTATTTTTTATACGCGACATAGATGTCCGCTTCGAGCATCTGACCGTTGTCAAAGAAATGATGCACGAAATAAACATTCCCGTATGTATCAATGGAAGGCTCTCCAGCCAGAGGAGAAATGATCAGCTCGGCGGGTTGCCATTCGCCATTGACAAGTTTTGACCTCCAGATGCCATAATTCCTTCCGAACCACAATTCATCTCCGGCGGGATTGAGCGCAGGCCAGCCCTCGGCATCTGCTGTGTTGAGCGATGCAATATTCTCAGGCTCCTGCCAGACGCCATCCAGGTTTCGGGAGACCCAGAGATCTCCAGCGCCTTTCCCGCCCGGTCGATCCGAAGCAAAATATAGATATTTACCATCCAATGTGATGTGGAATTCACCGACCTGAAAAGCCGGATCGAAATCTGCGACCCGCCAATTCTGCCAGTTGCCATTTTGAAGATCAGCATTGAACCAGTGCATACCCTCAAATCCCTCTCGCGCACTGCAAAACCACATTAGATTGTCAAGGATGAACGCACAACCATCTCCCGCCAGCTTGCCGGGATCCTGAAGCATGATCCGGCGTGGTTCATCCCAACCCTCTGCAACGAGGTTGGAGACATAAATACCAGTGACACCATCGCTGACCTGCGCTTGAGCCGGCAGGGAGACTTCCGGAGTAAACCAAAAATAGAGGGTATTACCCTCCGGCAGAATGAAAGGGGAATCTTCTCCACCAGCGGTATTGACCAAGCCTGGCACAGGGACCGGTTGCTCATATTCGCTGGAAAGAGTGATCGGTGGAGCTACATCATTTTGTGGGCTAATCTTGATGGCAATGTCAGGGATCTTTTGCTCCCTGGGTATGATCTGGATTGGCTGAGGTTCAGGAATGGGTGAATTACAGGAATTTATGAGAATGGAGATCAGTATCAATAAGGACACGGTTTGTTTGCTCATGGGTGCAGCCTCAGGGCCGGATCATATACATGCCGTTCTGACCGAGTTTCCACATCATGGCAAATGTTGCCTGCGGGAAATACAAACCCTGCCAGTCCAGGGATCATTGACGATGATGGCATCCGGGGTGCAGCCCCTGACAACCATGGCGTGAATGGTATCACCCGGTCCCTGGATGCGGCGTTGACCAAGACTTGTGAGTGTCACCCCCACTGTTACGATCAGTGGACCGGTGAGCAATTCTGTCTTCAAATCCGCGAGGGTGGCATGGATCTTTTCGGAGATATGCTGATACCCAAGCGCCAGCAGTTCATCGGTGACATTGGAGAGCGACATGCCCCGGCCGGGAACACCATCTCCGGGGTCCAGCATGGCGATCAATTGTTGGGGAGAGACTGTGCGATTGAGCGGATCGAGCTGGTGATAGTATTCGAGCAGCATGCAGGCCGAGGCCGGGGAACAGGCTGCATTGCCATACAGGTCACCCTGGGCAAGCATTGGCACCTGGTGGACAGGGGGGGTTGAAATTGGATCATGGATCTCCAGCGTTTCAGGGACGAGCTGCGGCGCGGGAAGGGGAGTTAATTCGGAGGAGGAGGCCAGGGTGTGGGGAGAGAATGGAGGTTGAGAAATGGAAAGTGGGGGGTCTTCCGGCAGGTTTTGCCCTGGAGCTGGAAGCGTTTGAGGCCGGGAGATGATATGCTTGTTTTGCTGTTTCAGGTGCGGGTTTGGTTGAAGGACGGGGGCGGACCCTGGGTTCCCAGGTGGGGCAGGGGTTGGGCCGGTGGAAGCTACCATTAACCAGGCTGCACAAAACCCTATTTGTCCTTCTGAAGTCCTGACGTGCAGCCATTGATTATTGACACCCAGGCTGGCTTGAACGATATTCTCCGCATCCAGGGTTTCAACGGACTCGCCAGATTGAAGAATGGTGACGATATTGCCGTTGAAGCCGGGTAGTGTGCGCAGGCGCAAGCCACGGGCATCCACTTTGGGGGAGACGAATAGCTTCATTTATGCCTCGATACATCACATCGCTGCAATAATATTATCCTAATTTTCAGGATAATGAAACCCCACCATTTTACCTACCAAGTGGTATTCTCAATATCGATCCTAAATCTTGAAGTATTTTGTCTTTGCGAACTACAAAGTTTATGAAAAGATCTTTATTTGGGGGTGGAGACTACCACGAGCCGGTTAAAAATAAATACACGTGCAGAGAAATTGAATAAGGAAACCCTAATACGAAATCAATAAGCCTGGCAGGTTATTTAAAAAACCTGCCAGGCTCTTTATTGGAATGTGAAATTGAGGGTCTTTTATTCCAAACTGCCTGTCATGAGGGCTTTTTTGACCTCGCCGATGGCTTTGGTGATCTGGATCTCGCGCGGGCATGCCAGGGTGCAGTTGTAGACGGTGTGGCAGCGGGAAACACCCATGACTTCGTTCATGATCTTCAAACGCTCGGCAGCACCCTGGTCACGGCTGTCAAATATAAAACGATGGGCATTGACGATGGCAGAGGGACCGAGGTATTCATCGCTCGCCCAAAAAGACGGACAGGAAGTGGTGCACGCCGCACACAGGATGCACTTGGTGGTGTCATCGAAGCGTTCGCGATCTTCACGGGACTGGTAGCGCTCTTTTTCGGGGGCAGGGTCATCGTTGATAAAGTAGGGTAAGACCTTGCGAAAGTTATCAAAGAATGGTTCCATATCCACGATCAGGTCCTTGATGACACGCAGACCGAGGATCGGTTCGACGGTGATCTTTGCGCCGAAATCATGCACGAGAGCCTTACAGGCCAGTTTGTTGGAACCGTTGATGCGCATGGCATCCGAGCCACAAACTCCGTGGGCACAGGAACGACGGAATGAGAGGGTGCCATCTTCGTAGCCTTTGACCTTCTCCAACAGATCCAGAACGCGGTCGGTAGGTTCGGCTTCCAACTTGTAAGTTTCGTAATGGGGTTTTTTGTCCTTTTCGGGATTGTATCGGAAGACTTTCAGGGTTACCTGCATGGTTGCCTCCTAGTAGACCCGTGCTTTGGGTGTGAACCGGGTGATGGTGACCGGCTGGTATTTCAGCTCGATCCTGCCAGAACCATCCACGAATGCAAATGTATGTTTCAACCAATTCTGGTCGTCCCGGTCAGGGTAATCTTCACGAGCGTGTCCACCGCGGCTTTCGGTACGAGCCAGGGCTGAGACAGTGGTGACTTCAGCCAGGTCTAGCAGGTTGCCAAGCTCCCAGGCATTGATCAGGTCCATGTTAAAAATCCGTCCAGTGTCCTGAACACGAACATGTTTGAAACGTTCCTTTAACTCACGCACCTTGTTGAGGGCATTCTGCATATCCTTGCTGTTGCGAAAAATGCCCATATCATTAAACATGACCTTCTTCATCTCCGTGGCAATATCAAAGGCATTTTCGGTGCCGTCGCCGTTCTTGACGCGTTCCAATTGTTCGCGGGCGAAGGCAGTTGGATCTTCTGGCAGGGGCTGGTATTCGTTGCCGCGGGCGAACTCGGCTGCTTTTAACCCGGCGTGCTTGCCAAATACGATCAGGTCTAACAGGGAATTGGTACCAAGACGGTTTGCGCCATGCACGGAAACACAGGCAACCTCCCCGGCAGCATACAGACCGGGGATAACAGTTTTCTTCTCATCCGCATGGACCTCGCCAAATTTATTGGTGGGGATACCACCCATGGCGTAGTGGGCGGTCGGTTGAATGGGCATGGGTTGGGTGATCGGATCCACACCCAGATAGACCCGACAAAAATCCACGATATCCGGTAATTTCCCAAGGATCTCTTCGCCTGTGACCTCAATGGGTCTGCCGTCCGGACGTTTACGACCATCGATGGCTGCATAATGATTGACGGTTTCGGGGCGAACATCCAGGTAGACGTAGTTCTTGCCATTGACACCATTGCCATCGCGAACTTCGATATAAATAGCACGGCTGATGACATCCCTGGAGGCCAGGTCTTTAACGTTGGGGGCATATTTTTCCATAAAGCGTTCGCCCTTACCATTGATGAGAACGCCACCTTCACCACGCACGCCTTCCGTGATCAGGATCCCAAGTTTATAGATGCCGGTGGGGTGAAATTGGAAGAACTCCATGTCTTCAGCTGGGATACCACGCCGCAACGTGATGGCCACCCCATCCCCGGTGTAGGCATAAGCATTGGAAGTGATCTCCCAGATACGACCATGCCCGCCCGTTGCGATAATGATGGCCTTGGCGTGGAAGACATGCATTTCACCGGTGGCGATCTCGATGGCTACGACACCGGAGGCTTTTCCATCCGTCATCAACAGGTCCACAACCTGGAATTCATCAAAAAAGTTGACTTTGTTCTTGATGCATTGCTGGTAGAGGGTTTGCAGGATCATGTGCCCGGTACGATCAGCAGCATGACAGGCACGCATAACCGGTTTACCGGTCACATTGTTGGTGTGACCACCAAATGGACGCTGTGAGATCTTGCCATCAGCGGTGCGATCGAAGGGCAGCCCCATGTGTTCCAATTCATAGACTGCCTGAACAGCTTCTTCGCACATGAACTCGATGGCATCCTGATCCCCCAGGTAATCGCTGCCTTTGACGGTATCGTAGGTGTGCCACTCGGGATGGTCCTCTTCCGAACTGCCGAGGGCAGCACCGACCCCTCCCTGTGCCGCGCCAGTATGCGAGCGGGTGGGGTAAAGTTTGCTGATGATGGCTGTTTTGGCTGTACGGGAGGCATATAAACCTGCCATAAGACCAGCTCCACCAGCACCAACGACCAATACTTCAAATTGATGTGTTTTCATCGGGCTGCTCCTATGAAGTCCATAATACATAAATGCCAATGGCAGTCATTGCCACCAGGATCAGGATCACCAAGATCCTCAAAAACCTGCGCAGACCCGGATGGGTTAGGTAATCTTCGATGACACTCAGAAGTCCATGCAAACCATGCGTGGCGGCAAAGAAAACGAAGGCACTGCCGGTCAGTTTCCAGAAGGAAGTACTCCAGGGAACGAGATCGGCAACATTGGTATTGAGGACGTGGTTGGGATTGGACATGAAAGTCCAGCGGATGAGATCTGCCATATTCATCTGGGTGCGGGCGCCCATGATGAGAGCACCGACGATCGCGACCAGGGCAAACAAATACATTGCCAGAGCGGAAAGCCGGGTGAAGATCCACATTGTAGTTTCAAAATCAAAGCCGCGTTTTGCCAGGGATACCGTTCGAGGTTTCATTAATATGCTCCTAGCCCGCCAACGCTGTGCGGACGATTACAAGAATGACCATACTGAGAATTGGCAGTAATACCAGCCATTCCAGCCAGATGGCCTCACGCTGATATTCGATCAGTTTGGGCCAAAGGTCGAGGATGACGATGCGCAAGCCATTGATGGCATGGAACAATCCACAAAAGATGATATAGATCTGGAAGACCCAGCTCTCGTAAATATCATTAATGAAAGTCCCTGCGTTGCTTCCAAATTGCTGGCTCAGGAAAGCTGCCAGGATATGCAGGCCAACAAAAAGGACGATGCTCAAACCGCTGATGCGATGCAGAACATAAGTTAACATCGGACCTTTGCCTTGATAGCGCAAGCCGTCTTTCAGGCTGACATTCCTTTTAAGACCCATCTACGCCTCCTCAGAAAGTTAAATAATAAGTTCACTTGTTGGATAAAACAACAACGTAATTATCCTTTTCAGATTATAAAGGTAATAGTGACAAATCTCATGGATTATTGGTTCCAGACATCCTCTTGGGGATGATGCATTCGTCTTTATAATCGTAGTGTGGGTTATTGTATCATCGCATGTTCATTTTTGCCGTATAATCCACAAATAAATTTATCCATTAAAGGGATCAGGTCGTAAATGGAAGGGCAACCTACCAGTAGCACCTGTCATCCCAATATTAACAAGGTATTGTTCTGGATTTCATATCTTCCTTCAGGAGGTTCACATGGCAGGTTCCCATAACATAAATCGGAGGGATTTCGTCAAGCTGACGACTGCGGCGGTTGGCACTGTGATCGGCGCTGCAATCGGTCTGCCAGCCATCGGCTATTTGATCAGCCCGGCGTTGAGGGCTGGAGGCAAGGATGCCTGGGTTCCGATCGGACCGCTGGAGAATATCCCGGTTGGTGAACCTTTCGGTTTCTCATTTACACGAACCCAGGTGAACGGCTGGGAACGCACGGCCACCAGTTATGGCGGCTTTGTGATGAGGAAATCTGAAAAACCTGACGATATGGTCATCCTCTCGAGCCGGTGCACCCATTTAGGCTGCCAGGTCAACTGGCACGCAGATACAAAATCATTCGTGTGCCCATGCCATGATGCATCATTTGACATAAACGGAGAGGTGCTGGCTGGCCCACCTCCCAGACCATTGGACGAATACACAGAGTTTAAAGTGGATGAGACCGGCCAACTGCTGATCCACATTAAGGAAGGGTAACCATGTGGAAAAAATTATATACCTGGCTGGATGAACGTCTTGGCCTGAACGAACTCTATAAATCGACCCTGGACCGACCTGAACCACGCGGAAACTGGTGGAACACGTTGGGAAGCGCCAGCCTTTTCCTGTTCGTATTGCAGGGACTGACCGGGATCTTTCTGAGCGTATATTACACCCCATCACCTGATCATGCCTATGACAGCATCCAATACATTATGACCGGTGTTTCTTTTGGATGGCTGATCCGCGGTATTCACCACTGGGGAGCTTCCCTGATGGTGCTGGTGGTCTTCATCCACATGCTGCGAGTCTTCGTGACCGCATCCTATAAATATCCACGGGAACTGACCTGGTTGATCGGCGTTGGATTGTTGCTGGTGACCGTTTTTATGGGATTCACAGGCTACCTTCTGCCCTGGAACCAGAAAGCGTTCTGGGCGACCACAGTAGGTACGCAGATCGCCGGGAGTGTGCCATTTATTGGAGATTTCATCTTAAAGGTGTTGCGAGGCGGACCAGCACTCAGCGCCCTGACCTTGCAGCGATTTTTTGCAGCCCACATCTGGATATTGCCCGTCATGCTGGCCGGTTTGATCGGTGTTCACCTTTTCCTGATCATCAGACACGGTGAATCCCAATTCCCGGAAAAAGAAGACTAGGAGGGTTGCCATGAAAGATGAACAAAAGAAAATAATCAACAAACGTTACGAAAGATCCCTCCAAAACGGCGAGCGCTTCTGGCCTGACAGCATCTATAAAGATGTATTGATGGCCCTGGCCATTCTGATCATCCTGATCCTGCTGGCGACATTCATCGGTGTGCCCTTTGAACCAAAAGCTGACCCAAGCGATACCAGTTATGTACCACGCCCAGAATGGTATTTCCTGTTCCTGTTCAAGTTCCTGGCGTTGTACGGTCAGATCCCATTGATCGGAAAGATCGAATGGCTGGCTACGGTCATCATCCCGGGCATCTTCATCGGGCTGCTGGTATTTTTACCGTTCATTGACCGATCGCCACATCGTTATTATGGCAAACGCATCTTTGCGCTTGGATTCATGGCAATATTTGTGACCAGCATGGTATGCCTGACCTATATCTCCGATGTTCCAACCACCCAGGGGGAAGGTTTTTATCTGCCCGGACTGCTTCAAACGATCGGCGGATTGATCGTTCCGCTCCTTGGATATGGTTTGCTGGCATTGATGAACTTTGCCTTCAAGAAAACTCCGGCACGTAGAATGATCTGGACAACCGTGGTATCGGCTGTCTTGATGATCGGGTTGACCGGGGCAACCCTGGCGCTGGCTCCGCCAGTGACGGCTGAAGAAACCAGCGTGCTGGCTACCTTAACAGACCAGATCATGGCTGGACAAGATCTGTACTCGGTCAACTGCGTGGAATGCCACGGAGATGATGGAAAAGTAACAACCATCGAAGGAGTTGAAGGGTTGGAAGGCAAGGCTGTCATGCCGATCAACGGTCATGATGTGCTTTATACGTTGAATGATGCTTCGATGGCTGAAGTGATCGCATACGGGCGACCAGACGCCGGCATGAATCCTTTCGGAAAGGCTTACAACACCGAGGGTTTATCGAAGAGTGAGATCGATTACATCGTAACCTTCATGCGCTATTCCTGGGATGATCGCTTTGAAATGCCGCCCATTGCTCCACTCTTCCCTGCGCTGGCTGAAGGCGAAGTGCCCTCGTATGAAGTGCATATCGCTCCGATCATCAAACGCTATTGCATCTCGTGCCACCGGGCAGGCAAGGATAATAACAATTACCTGATGACCAGCTTTGAAGATATCCTGAATAGCGGGGATAATGCACCGCTGATCACCGCCGGAGATGAGAACAGCATCCTGCTCCAGGTGATCCAGGAACAGGTTATAAAAGATGCAAACGGTGAAGAGATCATCGGCGTGATGCCCCCCAAGAAGGTGTTGGGTGGGGATATTGTGGACGCCTTCAAGCGCTGGATCATGAATGGCATGCCTGAGACCGCGGCCGAAGCGGCAGCCCTGTTCGTAGCTCCGACTGAAGTACCCACAGCCACACCTTAAGAATCCAGATATAGATAAATCAAAAGACCTCCCTGATCGATCCTGGGAGGTCTTTTATGTTAATATTTCAAGAACTGTTAATTGTTCACCAGAACATTAATTGGCGGTCAGATTTCCAAATTCCAATGTGAATAGCGCGGGACCCGGCCGCGGACAACATCTGCAAACAATCGACGCAATTCAGAAGCGACCTGCCCCATAACGCCTGTACCCACCGGGCGGTGATCGATGTGAGTGACGGCGGTTACCTGGACCGCGGTACCAGTCATGAATATCTCATCACAAATATAGATCTCGGTGCGATCAATGGGACGCTCTACCACCTTCAAGCCAAGTTCTTTGGCAGCCAATTCAATGACCGTACGGCGGGTGATGCCTTCGAGAATATTTTCGGTAGATGGAGGAGTAATCAGCTCGCCATTGCGAACCATGAAAAGGTTCATGGCGCTACCCTCGGAGATATGCCCTTCCTGGGTCAGAACCAGGGCATCATCAAAACCAGCCCTGGCTGCATCGGTCTTAATGAGAGCCGAGTTGGCATATGCACCTGTCACTTTGCCGCGGGCTGGGATCATGTTGTCATCTACCCTGCGCCAGGAAGATACAGTGAAATGGGCGCTCTCATCATTTTTTATATACAATCCAAATGGAATGGCAAACATTGTAAAATCATCGATCAGGCCATGCAACTTGACACCGATCGATTCGTCGCTTTTATATGCAAGGGGGCGGACGTAAATATCCTGCTGATAAACATCCGTGTGCAGCAGATCCAACAGAATTTGGGTGAGACTTTCAGGAGTCTGCTCCAAATCGATGCACATTAAACGGCAGGAATTAAGAAAACGGCGAAAATGATCCAAAGGGCGAAAAATATACAGCTTCTTCTTATCTTCGTTCCAATAGCCGCGCATGCCCCCAAAAACACCCGTGCCATAATTCAAACCATGGGTAGCCACCCCGACTTTGGCTTCAGCGTATGGGACAATCTTTCCGTGGAAAAATGCGTACCTGGGTAAATCCATTGCCACCTCCAAGATCGAAATGATGCAGGTTGCTCTGCCCGATTATTATACCTCTTTCCCTGGAGGGTCAACTTATTAAAGAAGTTTGAATACCAGACCTTCCTTCAAACTATGACCCGAAGGTTGAACAGTAACATGCCATTATTCGTATTTAAGTAAGATTCAGTCAGCCAGAAGAGTGAACAAACCAGAGATATTCGAGGGAATTGCCTGCAATCGACCGCTCTGGATATCGACAAATACCCAATCGGTTTCGCCAGTGACCAACACCTGGCCATCGGAAACCCTGGTGAATTTATAGCGGCGCAAGGAACGGACCTTGCGCAGATTGACCACCCAGGTGCTGGCCTCGATCCAATCACCTTCAAAAGCCGGACTTTGATAGACAATGTGATGGGACCTGACCACCCAGGTTGCGCCAAGCGCCTGTGTAAGCTCGACCCCGCCCATGGACTGGAAATGACTGACTGCCAGGTCCTGCATCCACTGAACATAATGGACATTGTTGACATGTCCATTCCCGTCAATTGCCTGCGCAGACACCTGGAAACGTGTTCGAAATATTGGGGGATTGAAGTTGTTCTTCATTGACTCTATTGTAATCTACACATGCCGGTTCGGATGACGGACCTGGATCTTAGAGCAGACTTTAAATGCTTTGTGTCACATTAACTCTGGCGTTTTGTAATTAGAAAAAAAATTATTTAGGTGTATATTTAATGATGAAGCGAACCCCAGGAGACGAACATGCATGACATAACTGAAAATATTCTTGAACTTATCCGACGCACTTCAACCGACCTACCTTCAGATGTTGAGAAACATCTCCGGACTTCCATAGAGAACGAAGAACCCGGCTCGGCAGCGCGCGGGGCACTGGAAACCATTCTGAAGAATGTTACCCTGGCCCGCAAAAACGCAACCCCCATTTGCCAGGATACCGGCACACCCATTTTTTACGTGCATTATCCCGAAGGGATGAGCACCCGCAAATTAAAAGAGCAGATCCGGGCAGCTATCGCGGAAGCCACCAAGCGATCCTATATGCGACCGAATGCCGTCGATGTACTGACCGAGAAGAACAGCGGAAACAACCTGGGCGGGGAAAGTTTCCCATACATTCATTTTGAAGAAGTCGAAGGTGATGAATTAACCATCGAACTGATGCTAAAAGGTGGCGGCTGCGAAAATGTCGGGGCACAATACTCCCTACCGGATTCCCGCCTGGGAGCTGGACGCGACCTGGCAGGAATACGCAAAGTGGTGCTGGATGCTGTTCAAAAAGCCCAGGGACAAGGCTGCGCACCAGGAATTCTGGGCGTTTCCTTTGGGGGAGACCGGGGAGCCGGATATCTGGCATCGAAAGAAGTCCTATTCGACAAAATGGATGAAGGCAATTCCGACCCCAGACTGGCTGCGCTGGAAAAACAACTGACTGATGAAGCCAATCAAATGGGCATCGGTCCCATGGGATTTGGAGGAAAAACGACGGTTCTCAACACCAAGATCACCGGTTTACACCGCCTGCCAGCCAGCTATTTTGTCTCGGTTTCATATATGTGCTGGGCTTACCGACGACGCAAGATGACCATCCACGGTAACAAAGTCACTTTTGATTAGGAAAACAGGAGCAAACCATGCAAGAGATCAATATCCCCATCAGTGACGATACCATCCACGGTCTGAAGGTCGGCGACCCGGTCATGCTGAACGGGATCATGCTGACTGGAAGAGACACAGTCCACAAGTGGATGATCGATACCTTCATCCGTAAAACCCGGGAACCACAGGGCGATGACCTGAAAGTGTATGAAGCCATTAAACCGCTGCTAAATAAGAGCGTTATCTATCATTGCGGACCGGTTGTCTCAGGATTGGACACCCGCCATTACGAATTTGTTGCTGCTGGTCCCACCACCAGCATCCGTGAGGAACCATACCAAGCGGAAGTAATGAGCCATTTTAATATCAAAGGTGTGATCGGAAAGGGCGGCATGGGTCCAAAGACCCTGCAGGGCTGCAAGGATACCCCTGGAGTTTATCTGCACGCGATCGGTGGCGCAGCTTCTTATATTGCCCAACGCGTTACGCGCGTGCTGGAGGTTTTTAAACTTGAATTCGGTGTTCCGGAAGCCATGTGGGTGATCGAGGTCAAAGATTTTCCAGTGGTGGTTACGATGGATGCAAAAGGTCAGAGCCTGCATGCCGTGATCCAGGAGAGATCCAGCAAGGTGCTGCAAGAGTTACTGGTCAAGTAGCTCTGGTATTTAACTTTCACCAACCCAAAAACATACAACAATAGACCAATGGCGGATGACAGCATTGGTCTATTGTTTAAGAAAATATATCTGGTCTTCTTTGGAGGAGAAGCCCTATTCGTGCACTTCGAGTGGCAGATTTTTCATGGCCAGACCAAATACGAGGATCCCACCTGCAAACAACCCCACGGTGACCGCCAGCTCCATCCAATGGGGTGTGTAGGAAGCGCCAGCCATCCCGATCAAACCAATATTGAGACGATCCAGAATCAAGCCCATAACGGTCATTAACCCAGCTCGAAAGATCCAGGCAATGTTCTTGCGAAAAGTTGGAACGATCAAAATCGCAATGGGAAGGATCACCCCGATCAAGTTTTCCAGAATGAACATATTGCTTTGAAGACTGTTTTCAATAATCAAACTCCATTCCCCCGAGATCGTCAGGTCAATGCTCTTGATGAGAAGAAGGAGAAGAAGGGTAACCAGGAGCCCTTTTGCCAATCCCTGAAAGACATCCCGGCGCGGCTGACCTCCAAAAACGCGATGGGACATGCTACATTCAAATATCACCATGCCAAAACCTGCTGCAATGGCTGAAACCAGAAAGATCAAGGGTAAAAGGGATGAATACCAGAGCGGGTACATCTTGTAGGGAACTATAAGGAAAAGTGAACCGAGGGAAGATTGGTGCATGGTGGATAAGACCACACCCAGAATTACGATCGGGATGGAGATCTTCTTGATGACCTTTAGAACTCCCGTCCAGTCAAGTTTTTCAAAAACTGGCGGGCTGAATTCCAAGAACAATACAAATGTATAAGTCATGACACACATGCCAACTTCAAAAAGTGGCGAGTGCAGATTACGGTAAATGAGCATTTGCCAGATCCGTTGAGGCTGCCCCAGGTCTACCAGCAAGGAAAGGATGACCAGGACATAACCAAGAAAACCTGTCAATAAAGCAGGACGCAGGATCGGTTGGAATGTCTTTATGTGGAAGATGTGCACCGTGGCTGCAAGAATAAAAGCACCTGCAGATATGGCGACACCCACCAGGAGATCAAAGCTGATCCAGATCCCCCATGGACGGGTATCGCTGATGTTAGCCATGCCGCTGAATCCATCCACCCAACGAAAGATGGACGCGGCAATCCCCAACACGAAAAGGGACAGGAGAATGATCGTCCCTATTGAAAAACGTTTACCGGTAAAGGGGATAGTGATGGTTGTCATGATTCTTCTTTCCCATTATTACTCTGTTTTTCTTTGGCGTATTTATAGATGGCAGACATCGTGCCACCCACACCTAAAAAGATAAGTGGAACAATATTGATAGCCCATTGAGTTCTATCCGGAAGAGCTTTATCGTCCATGATCGGAAGTCCTAAATTTTCGAAAGCAACAGCCGAAAGGATCAAGAAGGATGTGCCGCCCGCTTCAAATTCTCCATAGACCCGATCCTGATAATATTTTCCGGGGTTGGCCTGGATACGATTTTTTGCAATTTCAAGTAGATCGCCACGCTGACCGTAGATCAAAGATTGTTTAGGGCAGACTTCGGCACAGGCCGGGCCAGCTTCACGAAGGTAGCAAAGTTCACATTTCCGTATCAACGGGTATGACAATGACCAATCATATCGGGGAACTCCGAAAGGACAGGCTTGCATACAATAGCGGCAGCCAATACATTTATAGGAATCATAAACTACCGGACCATCTTCCAATTTGTGGAGCGCCCCCACCGGGCAGGATGCTGCGCAAGCCGGTTCGACACAGTGCATACACTGGTACTTGCGAAACGAGACCTGTTGACCGTCTTCGGATGAATAGCGTTTGATCAGGGTGAGAGTATTGCCAGTCAGGTCGTCAACTTTTTCATCCGGCAACTTATTGTAGCGCTTGCATGCCAGTTCGCATTCCTTACAACCAGAGCAAAGGGTGGCATCATATAACAAGGCTTTTTGTTGATCGGCGGGTAGCAGGACTGAAGAAGATGCCGAGGCAATTCCCACTGTATTGCCAGCAAGAGCAAGCCCAAGGCTGCCGGTGGTGAATATTTTTAAGAAATCCCGACGAGAGATGCCTTTAGTTTTATAACTTTCCATTCCATTTTTCCTTTGCGGTCTTATTTTTTCCGATTCCGAAACGAGATCCTGGCACGGATCTTTTGGAGAAATCCCTTCCGGTTCTTTGGTTTGTTTGGATCCGGATCCAACTGGTTTGCAACAGAGAATTCAAAGACACCAAACACTGTTGTAGCTCCCAGCAGCCAATAAACCCAGCCAAGGCTGTACTCAGGTCTGGCGACCAGAAGGTCATCTGCTTTTATGGAAGGAAAATCATCAGCTGCCCAAATAATTTCATCAACTTTTGAGGATGGGTATCCCATCGCTTCAAAATCTGCCCTCAATTTATCGTCCAGGACATGACAATCCGAACATTGTTGGGCATAAGCAGGGCGTGAAACCCGATGAACCAAAGGCCAGCTCATTCGGTCTTCAAGGTAGCCCAGAGCATCTGGCTTGACATCCACACGATTTCCGGCACTTTTATTGATATCGGAGATACAATCAAAACCTTTATAAAAAGAGGTCACATCTTCGTGTTTGAAATTATACAGAAAGGTGTGGGGGACATCCAGGGTGTGACAATCTGCGCATGGGATCTCTTCCTGAAGATGGACACCGCTCAAGGTCTTATCCATCTTGTCCAGATCTTCCTGGTGACAATCCTTGCACATATCGTCCGGATCTTCAAATAGGATCTGCTGGCTGTGGGGGTCATGGCAATCGACACAACTGACATCATTAATTGCAGAGTGACCTGAAATTTGAACTTCACCCACGGTTGTTGGATGGCAGGTGCCACAATATTCATTGTATGAACGGGTGGGGATTTCCTGCGGAGGATGATTGGAAACGGCGGGACCATGACAGGCTTCGCAGGTAACTCCCCTGGACCGGTATTCATTCGTCTGGTCATCGATTTCCGCCGGGTGACATATAAGGCATTCCGGAGAGCGTTCCATCTGATGCCAGCCTTCCTGAAAGACCGGATCAATAAAAGCCCGGGCATGGGGACTTTCAGCCCACACATTGTTCTTATCCGGATGACATTCCACACAGGCCTTCTGCTCGGCCATCTCTTCTGCCGGAGGAGGCGTGGGAGTGGAAGATTGCCGGGCAGGAGATACAAGCGGTGCTGCTACTGCTGATGTTGAGAGAATGACCATGGACAGCAATACCAGAATTATTGTTAGCATGGGCAGCAGAATGTTTTTCCTATTGTTGAGCCATTTTTTCATTTTCATGCAACCTTTTGTCCGGAAGTTATCAAGTAAATGGGCATATAAACGACATCTCTAAGGTAACTGGATTAATTTTCTTCCAATTTCGTCATGCTCTGGTTATTAATTGCCATGTCATTGATCAGAATGTTCAAGAAATTCCAAAAGGCTGTCTGGGCAGCTGTGGCAGGGCGGCGATGGTTGTGCCCAATATAGATACTCCTATTGATTTTCACACCCCGGATCTTTATTTCTGCCACTTTGTCGCGACACAAACGATCCACCACCATTTCAGAAACAAAACCGACCCCGATCCCTTCCTGAACTGCCAGGGCAATGGCTTCCGCATTGCCGAGCGTGATCAATGTATTTAATTCAGCAATCGTTATATTATTTTGAGCCAGGGTTTCCCGCACTGTTTCATAAGTACCGGATGTGGATTCCCGCATTATGAAATCGCCATCCATCAATTCATCGACTTTAATTTCCTTGCGCCTGGCCCAGGGGTGGTTCAGGGGTGCGATCAAAATGATCGGGTCACTGATAAAAGAAAGGACATCCAGATCCGTCAGACCTGAGTTCTCCAGACTGAACAGAGCAAAGTGAACATCGCCTGCTTCAAGACTGCGTAATGCTTCCAATTGGGGAAATACCTGGCAGGTAACCCGAACCAACGGGTATTTGCGATGGAATTGCGCCAAAAGGTTGGGAAGGATGTACTTTCCAGGGGTCGTGCTGCAAGCAACGATCAAATGACCAAAGATTGCACCTTTAAGAGATTCCATGGTTTCATCAATTCTTATTGAGATTGTTACTGCTTCGCACGCCAAAGGTATGAGGGAATAACCTGCATCCGTAAGAACCAGATTACGACCATTTCGGATAAAGAGGTGCGTATTGAAATGGCGTTCCAACACCTGGATATGCTGGCTGACACTGGGCTGGGTCATATGTAATCTATTGGCTGCCTTTGTAAAATTCAAAGTTTCTGCTGCAGCCAGGAATACATTCAGTTGATGGACATCTAACATTGGTCACTCCTTTTGTGAATAATAGCACATAATCTATAAGTATCTCAAGGGTTAATATTAATTTTATCAAAGTTTAATCTTATTGTACTGGATAAGAAAATCCTATAAGAAAATGTTATGAAATCTCTTGTTATCAATAACTTTTGTTTATATAATGACTTTGTGTATTTTTGTACAATCTTCTTGAAAAGGATCCTTCATGCAGCGAATTCGATTTTTATATCTCTTAGTTTTATTCAGCCTGCTACTGACCAGTTGCCAGGCCGGGTCAGTTACAACCAACCTCGAAGCCCCGGTTCTATCCTTTGTGTTCAATGATATGACCAGTAACCCCTCAATAGAAAATTCAAACGTTCAGCTGCAGAGCAATGCTGCTTTGGAAGAAAGCGAATGTTTTAAATGTCATTCCGATAAAGACAAGCTGATTGAGACTGCCGATCCTGTAACTGCCCCTGCTGAGAGCGAATCGTCGGGGGTTGGTTGAGGTGGTTCTGTGGCTCCGTTGGAGCTTTGGGAAAAAGTATTGGTCAATGCCGACAAGTACCTGGACACAGTTCACGGTCAAATTGCCTGCACAGACTGTCATGACGGGGTTGAATCCAGTGATAAAGAGACAGCCCATGAGGACCTGATCGCACGACCAAGCCAGGATGACATGAAGGTGTGTGGTGATTGCCACCCAGACAAGAGCGAAACCTATTCAAAAAGTCTGCATTCAACCCTCAACGGGTATTGGAATGCACTTGACACCCGAAGTGTTCCAGAAAACCACGATGTTCTTGCCCAGGCTTTTGGAAACCATTGCTCAAGTTGCCACGCGACCTGTGGCGATTGCCATGTGAGCCAACCTGCTTCAGTTGGTGGTGGTTTTTTCAACGGACATTTATTTGAGAAAACACCACCGATGACACGATCCTGCACTGCCTGTCACGGCAGCCGGGTCGGGAATGAATACCTGGGTAATAACGAGGGTCTGCCCGGGGATGTACACTTTCGTGAAGGGCGTATGAACTGCGTGGCATGCCACACCGATAGCGAACTTCACGGGCAGGGTTCAAATTGCACCCAATGCCATACTGCCCCTGAGGAGATGACGATGCCGGCAGCCAAGCACCGTTACGGCAGCATCCAAGTTCCATCCTGCGAAGCCTGCCATCCAAACACTACATTGGGTAATGACAACATCGAGATGCATACGGTTCACGGCAGTGATCTGTCATGCGAGGTTTGCCACTCGATTGCTTACACGAGTTGTGATGGCTGTCATGTTGCCATTAGCGAAAAAACTGGAAATCCATATTTTGAAACGGAGGCCACTTATTCTACATTCTTAATAGGGAAAAATCCCCTGATAAGTTATTCCCGTCCGTACAAGTTCGTTACTCTGCGACATGTCCCGGCAACGCAAGATGCCTTCAGCTATTATGGGGACAACCTGTTGTCCAATTTTGACACATTGCCAACCTGGGCGTATGCAACACCGCATAATACCCAGCTTAAAACCCCACAAACAGAATCTTGCAATGCCTGTCATGGCAACCCGGCATTATTCCTGACTGCTGACAAAGTGGCAGAAAACGAACTACAAGCCAACGCATCTGTAATAATCGATCAAATTCCTGCTCTCGTTATTGAGGCAGTGAATCCATAAACTTTCTATCTTAAAGAGAAGAAAATGATCAAGAAATTCTATTTACCCATGACGCTGCTGCTCGTCGTCAGCATGTTCCTGGGCGCATGTGGACCAGCTGTTGTAGAACCAACAGAAGCGGCAGTAGTAACCGAAGCACCCGCAATGGTGGTAACTGAAGCTCCTGTAACCCTTGACATTCCTGCACTATTAGCGGATTTCTGGGCTTCCATTCCCGGAGACAAAGGCTACGGTTCAGTTTCGGCAGCCAATCTCAACATTGAACTGGCTGATGCCGCCCCCTTCCTGGTGGATGTACGCGAAATATCCGAGATCGAAAGCGGTGGATATATCGCCGGAGCTATTAATATCCCGATCCGCACACTGCTTGAAAACCTGGACAAGTTACCCGGGCTGGATGAACCGATCGTGATCTATTGTGGATCAGGGCATCGCGGCGCATTGGGCATGATGGTCCTCAAAATGCTTGGTTATACCAATGTCCGTAACCTGGGCGGTGGAACAGGAGCTTGGGGAAAAGCCAGCCTGGAATTTGTGACCGGAGAGTTACCCGCTGAACCGCAGGTCATCAGCACTCCCATTATTGCTGACGAATTGCTCTACACCACTCTGAACGACTTCCTGACCGGGATGCCAGATAATTTTTATAGCATCAAGGCTGACGCTTTGAACACTGAACTGGCTGACAACCCACCCTTCCTGATCGATGTTCGTTCACAAGCTGAATTGGACAAGGATGGCTATATTGAAGGATCCACGTCCATCCCGTTCGCAGATTTTCTGACATCACTTGATCAAATTCCTGCCGACAAAGATGCCCGTATCGTTGTTTATTGTGCTTCAGGTCATCGCGGTGCCATGGCCGAATTGGCACTTTATTTGCTGGGCTACACCAATGTTTCCGACCTGGGTGGTGGATTAGGTGCATGGAAGGCCGCTGGATTACCCGTGGCTGGATGGATCGACTGGCCGGCAGTAACCGGTGAATTTGTCTCCAGTCTGCCTGCTGACAAGGGATTCTACTCCATCGGCGCTGCACCTCTCAACCAATTACTGGCAGAGAATCCCCCATTCCTGGTGGATGTACGCGAACCTTCCGAAGTTGAAGCCAGCGGTTATATCCCGGGCGCGATCAACCTCCCAATCCGCGACCTGTTGAACAACCTGGACAAACTACCCGCACAAGACCAGCAGATCGTGATCTATTGTGGTTCCGGTCATCGCGGCGCACTTGGCATGATGGCTTTACGCCTGCTCGGATATAGCGATGTCATCAACCTGGGTGGTGGAACTGGCGCATGGGTAAAAGCACAATTTGCCCTTACTCCCGGGTTACCGGCTGCCCCAGTTGCAACTGGCGCTGTTCCAACCACTGATCCACTCAAGTTTGCCAAATTGAATGAGTACCTGATGGCACTTCCGGAAGGTTTTAGCACAATAAAAGCTGCAGACTTGAATGCTGAATTGGCAAATGCAACTCCCCCGGTTGTCCTGGATGTTCGTACTGCGGAAGAAGTCAGCGCGGATGGTTATATTGAAGGTGCGTTGTTGATACCGATCACTGATCTTCCAGCCAACCTTTCTCAATTACCCACAGATAAGGCAACACCGATCGTGATAACCTGCAAATCCGGTCACCGCGGTGCGATCGGAATGATGTATCTTAACTTCCTGGGTTATACAAATGTCCGTGACCTGGGTGGTGGCATGGGTGCCTGGATCGCGGCTGCACTGCCTGTGGTCAAGTAATCCATTAATTCAGAAACAAAAAGGTTGCTCCGTGAGAGAAATCCCACGGAGCAACCTTTTTTTAAAACAAGTTATTTCTAATCAATATTTGAAGGTGGTCGTCACCAATTTTCACAGGTACGATATATACTTTTTATACCCCCATATATGGGGGTATCTTTAGGCAATTTATCATCAACTAACAATCTTGTTAATTCAGATCTTGCTGTTTTTGTATATACTATGGTCACACTAAGAAAGGAGTAGGTAAAATGTATATGAACATAAATCCTTTGGATGAATATATTAAAGTGATCAAACAAAATACCAATTTTCTAAATCGAATCCTGACACCAAAGATCAGTATTCCATTATTTGCTATTTTCTTGACGATCGTGGGTGTGATCGCATACAACAGTTAGTATTTATCCATTATTATCAAGCTTATTTGTCGCGCCCAGGAAATTGAACTTTGATTATTACCTGGGCGTTATTTTTTAATTCCAAGTACTTTATGAAATCTCAAAATTTCAGAGGTCCATCAAAGTGGATCATGGATGACTGATGATTTAATTAACCACTCGATTCATCACTCCCTGACCGGGAAACCATGCGACAATAATTTTTCCTTACAACCAATTTCGATCATTTCCCTTCAATTCATTTCATGATTTTAAAAGGAGAGTACAGAAATCCTTTATCTTTGGTAAAATCAATCCATTCAGAAAAGGAGTGAAGAAACCCATGAAGGACAGGGATATCATCGTTGAAGCTTTTACTGAAATGGCACCAGATTATGAACAAAAGGTAAATTCTGAGCTCAAGCTGTTCTGGGGTTGGAGCTATCAAGGCTTTTTGAACGAAATGATCCAAAAGACCCCGATAGATAAAAACGATCGAATCCTTGATGTTGCCACCGGAACCGGTGTTATCTCACATCATATTGCCAAAAATAACTTAAGTAACAAAAAAATCCATGGACTGGATATCACATTTCCAATGCTCAAACACACCAGAAAACGATTTGAAAAATCGAAGGTAGTGGAAAAGAGTGCGTTGGTATGTGCTTCTGCAATGAACATGCCTTATCAAAAGGAGAGTTTCACATTGATCCTATGCGGGTTGGCGACTCACCACATGGACGTGGAAAAATTCGTTTTGGAAAGTAGCCGAATCCTGGTGAGAAGTGGACGACTTTCGATCATCGATGTCGGTGGTTCTCTATTCTGGAAAGTACCGGGAGTAAAATCAATCATTCGATTCATCGCTTATCTCTTCTTCTTAATAACCGAGAGCCATTCCAGAGCTTGGGCTGAATCTGCATCTGTTTCCAATATTCGAGCCAAGGAAGAATGGCAGACTCTCTTAATAAATTCGGGTTTTAAAGATCTTAATATTATAAAGTTGCCTTCAAGGAATTGGTTCATTCCATCGCCCTTATTCATACAAGCTGTGAAGATTTAAGGAGGAAAATAATGACAAGTTCATTTAAGCTTATTGAGGAAGGTCGCAAGGATGAGCTATGGAATAAACATTGTGGCTATGTAAAACTAAGCATGAAAGAGTATATGGATATTCAGAAACGCCTCATGCTTGAACAGATCAATTTACTAGGAGCCTCAAACCTCGGGAAGCATTTCATGGGAGACAGAACCCCATCCAGTATAGAGGAATTTCGCCAAGTTACACCCCTGACCCGAATTTCTGATTATGATAATTTATTATCCGATAAAAGTGAAGAAAACCTTCCTGTCAAACCTTATGTTTGGGCACGTACGTCCGGACGCACATCGGATGTTAAGACTTATTGGCTGCCCTATTCACGTCAATTTTACGACCACCTCAGCGATTCGGTCATTGCCGCAATGTTAATGAGTTCCTGCACTCAGCCAGGTGATGTCAAGCTTGATCGAAATGACAAATTTTTAATGGCAACAGCACCCCGACCTTATGTTTCAGGCTACCTGGCTGCCTCGATCCTTGACAATTTACATGCCATCTTTCTCCCAAGCCTTGAAGAGGGTGAAAAAATGGAATACGGGGAGCGAATTACGGCTGGATTTAGACTTGCCATGCAACATGGCCTGGATTACTTTGGAGGTCTTTCCATCGTTCTGGCGAGAATGGGGGAACAATTCGAATCGCAATCCAGCAATTCACAGCCATCCAAAGATCTATTAAATCTCACGATCCTGTACCGGCTGCTGAGAGCTGTGATCATTGCCAAGATAAATAAACGCAATATCCTACCTAAAGATATTTGGAAATTAAAAGGGATCATGTCCGGAGGCACGGATACTGAGATCTATAAGGACAAGATCGAGTATTACTGGGGTAAGCGACCTTTGGAAGGTTTTTCCTGCACGGAAGGGGGAAACCTTTGTTTTCAATCCTGGAATTTCAAAGGTATGACATTCTTTCCTGATAATGCTTTCCTGGAATTCATCCCTTTGGAGGAGGTTAAGAAGAATAGAGCCAATCCATCCTATCAACCAGAAACAGTATTAATGGATGAATTGAAAGAAGGGATCTATGAACTTGTAATCACCAACTTCATGGGTGGCGCTCTAATCCGTTATCGGTTGTTCGATATGTTCAAAGTGATCTCGATCGGTGACGAGGAGATCGGGTCGGTTCTTCCACAGGTCCAATTCTACTCTCGAACCGATGACATAATAAATATAGGTAGTTATCTAATTCTATCCGAAAGGGAGATCTGGAATGCTATTGATATGACAGGCTTAAAATACCAGGATTGGACAGCCAATAAAGAAATTATCGACGGGACCCCTGTCCTAAGACTTTATATCGAATTGAAAGAAGAGAGCGACCTGTCAGATGAAGATGTAACCAATCTTTTGGATAAGACTTTCAGCAACTATTATCAAGAATATTGTGATCTAAAGGAAGATCTTCAGATCAACCCATTGGTGTTTACACGCCTGGCTCCCGGATCCTTTAAAGCATACAAGGAATTCATGGTTGCAGCAGGAGTCGAATTGGAGGACATAAAACCACCTCACATGAGACCATCACCAGAAAATCTAAAAAAGCTGTTGACAATCAAATTGGATTGACATATATGTACTGGACCATTGCCACCATCGTTTCCGGGTTAGCAACACTTATATTCTTAGCCCTTTTTGTGGTGGTTTTTCTATCCAAACCGCGGACACAATTACGTAAATTGTTCCTATTTTATCTGATCACCATGCTTTTTTGGTCGATCAGCGCATTTATGGCGTCCTCAGGGTTGGTAGCTCCCCTTTTCTGGTTCAGGGCCATGGCCATTTCACCCGTAGTCATGCTATTTACCCTCTTTTTATTTGTTCAAAAGCTATTTGGAATACGCAATAAATGGGTGCCCCCGCTTTTAATCTATGGAATCTTTGCGACCATATTGGATTTCTTTACCGACCTGGTCATCAAATCTGCATACCTGGATGAAGCTGGATCTTTTGTTTATGAATTTGGATTTTTTCTTCCACTTATCGCCTTACCCTTTTTTATCATAACCATTTATAGCCTTGTAATCCTTTACAACATCTTTAAGAATAGTAAGGATGCCAACCATCGAAACCGAATCCGGTATCTGATGCTGGGAATCTCCCTGCCAATTTTTGCGATCCTGGTCAACTTCACTGAACTTGGAAAATATCCTATCGATATTGCTGCAAATGTTATCACCGCGATCCTAATATCGTATGCGATCTTACGCCACCAACTCCTGGATGTAAAAGTGGTTATTCGACTGGGGTTGATATACTCCATCACCACAGCAATATTCGGAGCCATCTACTTCCTGGTGATATCCCTGGTTCTTAACCTGCTCCATCTCCTGGCGGGAAATGAAATTTTTATCACATCGATAATTATTGGCACCTTGTTTTCCTTTGTTCTCGCACCCTTGAATTCTCGTGCACAAAAATGGATCGATCGATTATTTTATCGTGAAAAATTTAATGCCAGCCAAATGCTGCAAAGGTTAAGTCAAACCACTGCATCCATTATGAATTTGGAAGTCATGGCAGATCTGATCCTGACTGAAATCTTAACAAACTGGCATATTGAGAATGGAACATTTCTCATCAAGAAAAATGAGACCGGTGAATTCCTTTTGGCAGCTCACAAGGGTGACGATAGGGAGAAAACATGGAGATTCTCTTCTGACCACCCGATCATTAAATGGTTGATGGAAAATAAGATAACCCTTTCCAAAGATGATCTGACGATGTTACCAATTTTTAAGTCTCTTTGGGGCAAAGAAATCGATGAACTGGAAGAAATAAAAGCACAAATATTTGTTCCTTTATTAGCCAAGGGCGACCTGGTAGGCATAATCATACTTGGCGAAAAGAAATCCACTCTTCCATTTGACCGTGATGATCTACTTTTATTATCCGCGCTATCCAACCAAATTGCCATTGCAATCGAGAATTCCCGACTGTATGAAGACCTGGAAGGGGCGTTTATCCAAACTACCGTTGCATTGGCAAATGCAATCGATCTTCGGGATGCATACACAAATATTCACAGTCAACAGATCGCCAATTGGTCTGCAGAGACCGCCAAACTGCTTGATCGCAGTCCGGAGGAAGTTGACGACATTTACTGGGGTGGGCTTCTCCATGATATTGGCAAGATCGGAATACCTGATGCCATTTTAAATAAGCCCGGAAACCTGGATGAAAAAGAATGGGAAGTGGTGCATAAACATCCTGACCTTGGAGCAGACCTGATCGCTCCAATAAAGAAATTGTCAAGAGTAGCACCAATTATCAATTGCAGCCATGAACGATTTGACGGGAAGGGTTATCCGCGGGGATTAAGTAAGGAAGATATTCCTATTGGCGCCCGAATCGTTAGCGTGGCTGATTCTTTTTCGGCCATGAAAGACAAACGACCGTACAAAGACCCGATCAGTGACGAAAAGGCAATTCAGGAATTGCAAGAAAATTCCGGAAAGATGTACGATCCGATCGTAGTGGAAGCTTTTTTGAAGATGATCAAAAGCAATAAGGCAAAACATTAACCTTCTTCCGTTAAGAAATTTTGGATCGTCAATTCAATTAATACTTTTCTTTAGGAACAAGAGAAACAAGATACTGATCAGAAGGTCATTTACCGATGGTTCCAAAGTCGATCAATTTTATTGATGAAGAAGGAACCCCCAAAAAAACAATATTTATACAGAAATTCTTTAGGGGATGAACTTGCTTATCCATGCGCATGGTGTAATGCAAGGGATGTATGGACCTTTCAATTTATAGACTGATGCGTACTGAATTCAAAAAAAAAACCACCCTTCCCAAAAATAATGGGACTGAATCAGTGTGACTCGTTTCCGTGAAACAACCCTGAAATAATTGCTATATTTCTTAATTGATGTTTATGTCATAATTTTAATGAAAGCATCGATCAACCATCATTCTGCGAAAGGAAGGTGACCCGATGAAATTTAATTTTTTTTAGTATTCAACTCAATCCTCGCCCTTAACTGCGGATTAGGGATTCTCTTTCTTCTTGGCCAATGTCCTAATAAGTTTAAGGAATGCGCATCGCTGGAACGCGACTATTCAGCCAATTTTAGATCTACTCTTTCGTAAACACATTCATCTGCGGGAGCAAAACATACGGCGCATGGAAAGTCCCATAGACCCATTCAGCCTCCTGGCTGACCGCTTCGACTTTTTTTAGCAAGTCATATACATTCCCTGCGATCGATAAATCCTTAACCCGACCGACGATCTCGCCTTTTTCGATCTTGAATGCAAGCGCAAGGGGGTTTGAAAAAGCGCCAGATATGATATTGCCCTGACCCAATCCCAACAGGCTTTCCACCAGGATCCCTTCATCGATCGAAGCGATCATTTCCTTCACTGATGTCTTTCCGGGTTGGAATATGAAATTGGTTGATGAAGGTTCAGGTTGATTAAAAAGTCCACGTTCAGCATTACCGGTGGATTCTACACCAACCTTGGCAGCTGTTCTGAGGTCATATATAAAACCTTTTAAGACACCGTTCTCCACCAGAACATTCCTTTTGTGGGGTATGCCTTCATCATCGTAGGGAGCACTTCCAGGACGACCATGCAAGGTGCCATCGTCTCTCAAGGTGATCTTTTCATCAAATAATTTTTCTCCGACCCTGCCCCGCATTGGAGAAACACCTTTATATACATTCTTGCCATTAAGTCCCTGGCTCAATGGAAGCGCAAGTGCAAGGGCACCAAAAGGAGAAAACAAAACAGGCATATTCCCAGAACGCATGGTCGTCAACCTGCGTGCCATTTTCAATTGTTCCACCAACCTGCCCACAAATCCCAGGTTATCATCGATCCATTCTGTTGTTCCCATAATATCAAAGATGATGAGAACATCATCCCCAATGATCCGATCAATTTCCAATTCAAAATTAAGCGGAGAGCGCTCAAAAGAGATATCGAGGCCTGTTTGATTCCGCAGTTTTACGGATTGAACACTTCGTTTAATGTTCAAATTTATTCGCGCATCCGGTTCAACTGGTAGGATCAGATCCAATATATTACGACCGATCTCGACCAGGCGGGGAATGCTTAATTCCATTATCTTGCTGTCATAGGTTCGGACCTCCTGAGCCGGGAGGGAGGAGGGGAACTTAAAATCGAGACTATCCCCATACGAAGCCGACTCAAGTACATTGGAAGCAAGCTTCATGACAGCGTTTTCATCACTGGAGGCGGCAAACCCCATGCGCCCCCCACGGATCACTCGCACAGCAGTGCCCCTGGTCTGAGCTACCGAACTACTTTTCAATTGATTGGCTTCAAACATGATGGTTGTCGTCTCGGTTTGCAAGTTTAAGATCTCAACCTGTTCCGCATTTCTAGTTAATTCCTTCATCAGATCCATGATCATCCGCTCCTTAATCAACTACTGTCCACCAATGATGACATTTTGAATACGAATGTGAGGCGCACCCATACCCACCGGAAGCGGCACCTGATTGGCTTTGCCACAACCCCCACCGACAGTCAGCCATTTAAAATCATTTCCTATGGCATCAATATTTTGAAGCGTTGTGAACAGGTTCCCGGACAGAATAACATCCTTCACCATTTCAGCGACCTTTCCATCCCTGATCATGTAAGCATGACCGGAACTGAAGGAGAAATTCTCAAGCATGGTCTCACCACCATAGGCATCACAGGCATAGATACCCAGCTTGATATCCTTGATCATGTCATTAAAAGGCGTGGTTCCATTCTCTATGGCAGTATTAGTCATGCGGACAATTGGTGGAAACCGATAATTGATCGCACGGGCATTCCCGGTGACGGTCTCACCCATTTTGGCGGCTGTCTCACGTGAATGCAAGCGCCCAACCAGTATCCCCTGTTTGATCAGGTCATTGTGGCGGGTAGGTGTGCCTTCATCATCATAGCGGTGTGTACCGCGTTGACCGGGGACAGTTCCATCGTCATAAACATTCAAGATATCCCTACCAAAGCGACGCCCAAGTACCATCATTTCCCGGGCCTTGGGGTTTTCATAAACAAAATCCGATTCGGAAAGATGACCAAATGCCTCGTGAATAAACACCCCTGCCAGCATCTGATCGGCAACAACGGGATATTGGCCTCCAGATACACTTTTTGCGGACAACAACTCGACAGCCCGGCGGGCTGCCGTGCGGGGCATATCATCCCTATCCTGGACGAACTCGAATCCGAATGGTCCTGCATAGCTTTCGTGCGATTGCTGAACATTGTCACCGTCACGGGCAATGGCCGAGGTTGCGACAATCACTGAAGGACGTTCTTCCTCAATATAGGTACCTTCTGAATTCGCAAAATAGATATGGCTGAAACTATCCACATAGACAGAATTGGTATCAATGATCTTATCATTACTACCGAGAATGATATTATTATAGTTTTCTGCAAGGGACTTTTTGGCTGCCATGGATACATCCCGAAAATCGTGTTGCATATCAGCATGGATGTATTCCTCGATCACTTCAGCAGAACCCAACGTGATCGGTTCATCGCTCTGGGCAACCAGCGCACATTGATAAGCCTGCTCAACCTTGTTCTTTAAGTCATCGAGGTTATTGAACGTTGCGACCCCCCAGCCGTGTTTTCGCAATAAACAACGTACCACGCCACCTTTATCGATCACAGCATTGGCGTTTTCGAGGTCCCTGCCGCGGTAAGAAATTCGGGTTGATTCTCTCTCTTCGATACGAATTTCAGTGTAATCTGCGTTGCTGAGTTTTAATGCTTCCTGGATCCTGTCACGCATCTATCCTGCTCCTTTGTTTATTGGTCTCAAAATTAAACCTTATCATCTTCACTGAAAAGTTACTATCTGAAAAATATCCTGAAAAAATATCCTGAAAAAATATCTAAAATAGTAGGATTACAAGACTGGGTTAGAAATACGATACGTTGTTATGTTCATTCAATTTACTATTTAAGAAAATCTCTACCAGTCTACTTGTAACTTATTAAGTCTTATGAGAAGATCAATCAGTACAGTTTCTTTTCGCCAGCTTCGATACGGAGTTTGAGGCGATTCTCATAGGGTGGGATCGGGCAGGACCAACGATCATTATAGGCACAAAAAGGGTTGTAAGCCAGGTTGAAATCCACCAGAAGTACCCCCGTTCTGATCTCCTCCGGTTCGAGGTAGCGACCGGCACCATAGGTTTCCTGGGGAGCTGTTGCATCCACAAAGGGCAGAAAATACAAGCCAAAAGCATCCTCGTAGACCTGCAAAACGGCCTCCTGACCATCCACATCAAAACGTATGCGAGCCTTGTGGATGTAGTCCCTGCGGTCCCCGGTGGATGTGATCATGTTAACGGTTTGAGGTGGAGTGACCATTTCCATGGGGAGTTCCATGCGCAAAGTGGTATTTTCCGGATAGTAGTTGAGTTTGGTAAAGGCCAGTTTTTGCTCGGCTGTCAACGGTGAATTCTGGTCATTTTTGAAGAACTGATCTTTCTCCTGACGAAATCTTTCAAGGGTATTCATCATGATTCCTTTCATCGACATGTTATTTGCAATGTTATGAGAGATTTTCTGTTCCAAATTTGACTGGCATATCCTATTACCTATGGAAAACTTCAGGTGCCAAGGGTTTGGCATTGTCCTACATTATTATCCTATCTGCAATGAACGCATCGAAATGGAACCCATCGAGACTTTCTCAGAGAAAAACTGGAGCTTCTCGCCGGGATCTTTGAGCCCAAGGATATACAAGAGCGGTTTAAAATGCTCGGCTGAATTTACCGCCAATTGTGCCGGCCAGCCGTAATCCTGATAACGGATGATGGGGGTATGGTCATCGTTTAAGATCCAATCCCTGACCTTGCCATCAAATTCCGCCGCCCAATCGAAAGCAATATCATCCCAGACTACCAGACCGAGATTGTGGACGAGATTACCACTGCCAATGATCAGGACACCCTGTTCACGCAAAGGCTTCAGTTCCCTGCCCAGATCATAATGCTCCTGCATGAACTTGGTCCGGTCAAGGCTGAGCTGCAAAACGGGAATATCCGCTTTTGGGAACATACGTGCCAATACTGACCAGGTTCCATGATCCAATCCCCACTCCTGGACCGGTTTGATCGCACCCGTCTTTACAAGAGAACTGATCTGCTCCGCCAACCCGGGTGACCCGGGAGCCGGGTATTGCGTGGCAAAAAGTTCCGGGGGAAAACCATAAAAATCATGAATGGTTTTTGGTTGCGGCATGGCGGTCACTTGCGTGCCGACAGTTTCCCAGTGGGCAGAGATACAAAGGATGGCGCGGGGAGTTGGCAAACTTGCTCCTTGCGTCGTCCAGACCTGGCTGAATTCATTATCTTCGATGGCATTCATTGGGCTGCCATGTCCCACGAACAATATTGGCATGTGTGTAGTTGGCATATTCATCCTATTCTATTTTGAAGGTTGTTCTTTACCGATAAACAGGTTTTTTTGTAGTATATCGTAAAAGGGTATTGTTGGGATGAGGTTTTATGATATATCAGACCCTAAAGGTCTTGAAGACCTTAAGGGTCAGGATGTTCCTAAAGTCTAATAATATACCTAAAATTTTGTATCAATGCGAAGCCCGCACAGCTTACGCGGGATGACACTGGCACCTGCACGCCAGTGCAGGTGAGCAATCCCGCGCAGGGGAGGAGCCTGCCACGAGCCGGTGAAACTATCCAGCTCTCCCCCATAAACATGGGGGCCATGTCGCAGCGACAAGGGACTTTGATGAAGCCCCGCCTTAAGGGTATTGATGAAATTTACAGGTTTGAATTGAAAACCTTTTGGGTATGGTGAAATTTAATGCGGATTTTCGAAATAGGTGGCGACAAGATCGCTGATATCTGCGGAAGTATGTGAGTAAAGGATCCTGAAAAAGTCGTCACCGGTAGCAATCTTATTCGCCATCTGACTTGAGTAATCTCTTAAAAATGCAAAGAATACTTCATCCCCCAGACGGGTACGCAGGTTCTCCATGAATTTGGCACCGCGTAGATAGACCGCGTTCGTGTAGGGTCGAAAGCTGCCCCCTTCGTAAATGGTGATATCGATCTTTCCGGATGGCTGAAAATCATTTACACGGAAATTCCACCAGAAACCCACCAATGTTGGGCTTGCATTTTCATAAAATATTCTCTCGCTATAAGTGGCCAGAGTTTCATCGAGCCAGGGTTCCAGGGTCTGATCGTTCCCGACCAATCCAAACCACCATTGATGGGCAGCTTCGTGGATCCCGATCATGACCAGGTTATTGAGAAGAGTGCCATCGTAGGCATTATAGAAATTACGGCTCAGGTAGAACAAACCATCATATTCCATCCCGTCCGGGTAGTACGTTTCGACAATGCTGAGACTCTGGTATGGATAAGGACCAAAAACGTTAGCATATATTCCAATAGCCTGAACCGTTGCATTCAAAATTGCCTCACCAGCTTTCTGGTTACTGTCCGCAAAATAACTGGTGACATTGACATTGCCAATCGTGGCGCTTGAGGTCATATAAGCGGTACTCGCTGAAAAGACAAAAGTGCGCGCCTTGTCCAACTTGAAATGCCATCTGTTCCCGACCGGTTGAGCAGGCGCGCTGGCAGCAATGGTCAAGGCTGAGTTTTCAGATTTGGGAATTATGGTGACATCAAAATCGACCGAATCCAGAACCAGGTGCTCACCCACATTGGTGGGGTCATGCAGCAACCAGCCACTGCCTGTTTTATATGGCACAATAAAAGGATACCAGTCAACCACATTGATCTGCCAGTTGTTGTAGCCGAAGATCTGATCGGTACCGTTCCAGGGGAGAACCAGATCGTAATCGATCTTTAGAATGATCGATTCACCTGTTATCAGCGGATTCGAGAGAGGAATATCCAGGCGCCCGTTCACAAGGGAGTACCCATTCACGCTGAGTCCATCGACCGTCATCGCATTCAGGCGGAAGGCTCCATCCCAACGATCCGGCTCTACCGCAAGGACCAGACTGGACAAATTCACCCCGGTTAAATTCGGATATTCGATGGTTTCATCCACCGCCAGGCGATGATTGTCATAATCGAGGGTCACCAGAAAGGCATAACCGGCCCGTCCTGTATTGGAAACCGGCATCCTGGTCGGTGGCAGCGGTGTGATGGTAGGCGATGGAGTTGGCGTCAAGGTGGGGGGTGCAGTTGGCAGAGGTGTGTCGACAACCGGCAGAAAAGGGGTCGGCGTGGAGGTGCTGTTCGGGTCGCGGGTTATGGTCGGCCCAAGTTGCGCAGGAGAGGCTTGCATGGGAAAATTACACCCTGTGACCAAGATTGGGAATAAAATTATGAGAAAGATATTTTCAAGGATTGAAGATCTCATATTTGAAATTCCGAATCAGTATTTCCCGTCAAAAAATTTTGCGATGATATCCGTCAGATCGGCATCCGTGTGCTGGCGCAGAACTGTGAAAAAATCTGTTGCGCTGGCACGCTTGAAGGCGAATTGAGTGGCGAAATCCTTTAAGAACACCATAAAAGCCGGGTCACCGATGCGATCCCGCAAGGCTTGCATAAACAGCGCCCCGCGCATATACACAGACTCGGTGTAGAAACAATTGAAATCATAAAAGCCATAAATGCTGATATCCACCGGGCAGTTGCTGTCTTCAGCCAGGCTTATGCGCGCCAGGTACCACCAGACAGCTTTTTGCAGGCTGAAAGATTCGTTAAAAAACCGCTCGGAATACGTGGCCAAGGCTTCGTCCAACCAGGGTTGATTGGCCTGGTCGGTTCCCACCAGTCCAAACCACCACTGGTGGGCGGTCTCATGGGCTGCGATGGTAGGCAAAAAATCCGTATCGGCTCCGCTATAACCATAATACAAAGGCCGTTCCAGGAAATAAAGACCATCATATTCCATGCTGAAGGCCGTCTCTTCCTGAACAATGCTCAAAGTGGCATGGGGATATGGCCCAAAATCCTGAGCGAAGATCTGCATGGCGCGCACGGTGGCATCCAGGGCTGCCTGACCACCCAGGGCGCTGGCCGGAAAATAATAGCTATAGACCGTGACCCCATCTACTTCTTGACTCTTGATAAGATAGTCGGGGCTGAAAGAGAGCGCAAAACTGCGTCCCCTGGAGAGTTGAAAGTGTTTGCTTTGACCGGAAGGCGTTTCTGCGCCGCTGGCTGCGATTATCGGGGTGATCTGGCCTGTAAGGTCAACTGTCACATCAAAAGTGGCAGTGTCATAGGCGAGATGCTCGCCATATGTGGCTGGCTCGTTCAACAGCCATCCCTGGTCAACAACATAAGGAACCACGAACGGATACCAGTCCACCAGGTTCAACTGACGGGCGGTATACCCGAACACCTGGGTGCGAATAATGGCAGCTTTATCATTCACATCAATTTGAGGAATGGCAAGAGTATATGAAATGGAAATGGTCACGATCTGCATGGGAGGCAGTGTATATTCCAGCTCGAGCCTTTGACCATGCAGAGAATAAGCTGTGGTGATCTGGTCATCCAGCCGGATGGCTGTCAAGCCAAAACAATTTCCCCAGAGATTGGGCTCCACAGCCAGAACAAGGTTGGACATTTCCTCCCCAGACTGGTTCTGATACTTGATGGTCTCTTCCACAACAGCCTGCTTTTGGGCATAATCCAGTTGAAGAGACAGGGTATATACAGGATTCTCCATCGGCGGTGGAGGAACAAGTGTGGCTGTTGCCTGAGGTGTGGCTGATGCGGAGAGAGTTGAAGTGGATTCGACTGGTCCTGGTGTTGAGGATGGCTGAGATTTGGAGCAACTGGCCAAAACCATGCCAAGGATAAATGCAAGAATAATTAAAGGCTTTAAACGCATAATTGGCTCATTTCTTCAAGTTTCAGATCAAGCCCTGTGACGGAGAGCACCCTGGCGCGTATTGAACAGGAACACCATTATAAAAATTACAGTCGCCGTTAAAACAATTGCAGAACCAGAGACGATATTCAGATAATAACTCAGATACAAACCGACTAGGCTGGATACGGCACCGATCAAAGCCGAGACCAGCATCATGGGGAACAGGCGGCGGGTCAGCAAGTAGGCTGATGCGGCAGGCGTGATCAGCAAGGCAACAGCGAGGGACACTCCCACGGTCTGTAGAGAAACCACAACCGTGACCGCCAGGAGTAGCAACATCAGATTCCTTAGAACCTCTGCCGGCAGACGCAAAGTGGCAGCCAGAACCGGGTCAAAGGAGATCACCATGAATTGCTTGAAATTCACAGCCACGACCAGCAAAATACACAAACCCAGGCCAGCAGTCAGCCAAAGATCTGAGGGACTCACACCCAACACATTGCCAAATAGAATATGGGACAAATCTACTGCGTAGGTCTGGATCGAACTGATCAGGGCGACACCCAGGGCGAGGGCTGCGGCAAACAGGATGCCGATGGAGGTATCCTCCTTGATGATGCCCCCCCTGGAGAAAATACCGATCCCAAGCGCAATCAGTATGGCAGCAAAGAGAGCTCCGAGAAGCAGGTTGCCTTGCAACAGATAGGCAATCGCTACACCGGGTAATATGGCATGCGCCATGGCATCCCCCAGGAATGCCATGCCACGGATGACAACGTATGTACCCATAATGGCACATAAGATACCCACCAGCAATGCCGCCAACAAGCCTCGCTGCATGAAAGCGTATTGGAGGGGTTCAAGCAGCCAGTTCATTGGGTCTCCGCATGAGAGTTGTGCAATTGGTCTTTCTCAGGTGGACAACAATCATCGACGAGCAAGGTGCCATTTTCCATATCCAGCACGTGGGTACCATAAGCCTGCCTGAGATTATCCGGAGTGAGTACTTCCTGAGGGGGACCAAAGGCAAGCACACGCTTATTCAGCAGGAGGATCGCATCAAAGCGCGCAGCAGCCAGAGACAGGTCATGGGTGGAGATCAATACAGTCACATTCTGCTTACGCAAGTGATCCAGCAATTGCAGGGTTGCTTCCTGGGTGGAAGCATCCACCCCCGTAAAAGGTTCATCCATCAGGAAAATGTGCGGCTGCTGAGCCAAAGCGCGAGCCAAAAAGACACGCTGCTGCTGTCCACCAGAGAGATCACTGATCGAACGATCAGAGAGATCGGCGATCCCCATTTGCTGCAAACTAGTTTGGACGACCTGACGGTCACCACGACCAGGGGCTTGCAACCAGTTCAAGTGCCCGAAGCGCCCCATCATGACCACATCTGAAACAGTGACCGGGAATTTCCAGTCCACCTCGCTGCGCTGGGGAACATAAGCCACACAATCCAGGTGGTGACCCAATGCCATTTCGTGAATGAAGATCTGCCCTGTACGGAGAGGCAGCAGTCCCACCAGTGCTTTAAAAAGGGTTGATTTTCCAGCGCCATTCGGCCCCACAACTGCCACACGTGCACCGTGGGGAATATGAAAGGTGACATCCTGCAGAACAGGTGTGCCATTATAACCTACGCTTATATTTTCGATCTCCAGACGGGCTGGTTCCTGAGGGAGTTTTTTTTCCATTTTTTACACACCAGTTATGGATCTAACCCAATTAAACGGAATCGATGGAAATAGTGAAAGCACAACTTGATCCGTAATCACCTTATCGTAAAGCATTTACGATCTGACCCACATTGTACTTCATCATATCGATGTAAGTTGGAGCCGGACCATTTGCATCCGAAATAGAAGCTGTGTAAAGGTTCGCCACCAATTTTACATTTGTTTCGGCTGAGATCTGAGCGGCAAGGTCTTTATTCGCACCGGTTTCGATAAAGATGGCACGAGCTCCACTGGTGCGGATCTGATCGATCAGGTGCGCCATCTGCCTGGCGGTCGGTGCAGATTCGCTGCTGATACTTGGGATGACGGAACCAACAACTTGGAATCCATAACGGGCTGCAAAATACCCAAAACTCTCGTGATTGGTGACCAACTGGCGATTGGCGGGAGGAATTTGAGCTACCTGATCAACGATCCAGGCATCCAATAACTGTAATTGCACAATGTAAGCACTGGCATTATCCGTATAGAATTGATTGCCTTGTGGATCGGCTTGTATCAGACCATCACGAATGTTTTCCACATAGCGGATAACATTATTGGGATCCATCCAGAAATGCGGGTCTCCATCAGGATGCTCACCACTGGGGTCTGGAAGGGGGGGTAATCCATCCGAGGCTGTGATCTCCAGGTGTGAGCCACCGGCATTTTCCAACAACGGTTGAATAAATGTTTCCAGCCCGGCACCATTGATAACCAACACATTGCTATGGGAGACTTTAATGATGTCACGTGGCGCAGGCTGATAACTGTGCGGGTCGCTGTTTACCGGCATGAGGCTTTCGACAGTCAGACGATCCCCGGCGACATTTCGAACGATATCCGCCAGAAATGTTTCCACTGCCACGACCTTTGGCAGGGCAGGTGAGCTCGTCCCGGTTTGAAGGGGTTGCCCGGAACAGGCTGCCAAAATGGGCAGAACCAGGATGATGATCCACTTTTGTAGCAAAGGAATCTCCTCAATGATCCCATGAAACAGGGATGATCTTATTTTACACCAGGGATGGGTGATCCATCTCCGGTGGGTTAAATAATCGCATCCTTATTCTCTTTTTTAAACTTACCAGACAAGCGTTTTTTTTCGATTTCTTCTTTCATTTCAGCGAATAATCCGGTTCCTGAAACTTGTTCAACGGTAAACCGAATGAACCCGATCGTTCGGGTCCGCTCATCGAAATCAATTCCATACTGCCAGTTTTCTGCCAATTCTATAAGATCCATCCATGGCATACCGAACTCCTGTTTGACCCAGGCAGCCGATATTTTTTTTGAACCAGTCGACCCTTTGAAGACCGTATATAGAATCCGGCACAAATTCAGGATCAGATAGGATTGATTATGGCTGTCAGATAGATAGGAGGGGCTTGCGATCTTCGGTTCCCACTCTGTAAACAAATCCCGGATGCATGCTTTTTGCACTTCCAATATTTCAACTGGGGTCATTAATTCTTTGAAATCGGGACCAATCAGAGGAATGGCGGATCGATATAAGAGGTGATTGTTTATGATCCATTCATTTCCATATGGTGCTTGTTCGTACAGGTGCCTTTCAAATCCACAATACCAGGGTCGAAGTTCAAGCAGAGGAAGGACGTTCATGAGCATTTCGACTGGTGTATAGGTACATTCAAGGCGACTTGACCATTTTGAATATTGTCCTTCCAATTGAATATGAAATCTTCTGATGCGGGCAAGCTCCGCTGGAGAGACAGGATCTTCCAGGATAACCGTCAGGTCGATGTCACTGCTGTTTTCATTGAAATCTCCATAGGAAAGCGACCCGGTGAGGTAGATGCCTTTTAAATTTTCCCGAAGAATTTCCACTACCCCTTCAACAAAAGCGAAAAAGATCTCATTTATTTCCGGATAGGGAGTGATGTTTTGATCTATGCGAGGTTGCATTAATGTTCCCTGATCTCGAGACGATCCTATCCGGATGAATTTATTGACAGAGGAGTTTCGTTTTCGTGAAGACAATCTGGATAGGATCCGTTCCAATGGCACCAGTCAATTCAAACCTGGTGTCCTCTTCCGGAATAAAATCGGAAAAATTGCCATGCGCACGGGTCCATTCGGCAGCATCATCTACCAGTTTCGCATCCAGGTTGACCGAGTCAGACGGGTCGATCTCCACCCCGTTCAATGTAAGGGTATCGGTGCATGTGTTTCGGATATTTAGCACGCCGCCATTGCAATTGTTGGCGGAGATGATGACACAATTTGGGGCGGATGTGACTTCCAGGTCCACGATGGCAGTTTTGCCGGAACACCCTCCCATTGACGGAAACCCGATGGTCTTACGACAACCCGGGGCAGGGCTATCCTTGATGACACAGGATGTCAGGATGAATAAGCAAATGGCAATGCCAATGATGGGAGAATTCTTTTGAGTACGCATATTTCACCTCCTAAAATGGCAGAAGTGTATGACCGACCGGATTAAGTCAATTTTCGCATTTTCATTCGATAAATTTGCAAGGTCCAGACCTGCCTAACCCAACCAATCCGCTGATCTCAATCTGATATACCTGCCAGTGGACCGGCAGGGTCTATGATCGCTATTAATTCAGCATAGGGGATCAGAACGGTCTGCGGACCGGCAGCATAGGCTGCCACCTGGTAGGGGTCAAACGAGATCAGCAAGCCATCCGAGGTAATGTTCCAGTTGCGATAGTTCTCAAGAACCGGCTCGGCGCCACCTTCAAAATAGGCAATATCCCTTGAAGCAAGTTGAGTCTTGCAGTAAGTGGCGATCGGTCCCAGGTAATCGGAACCGGGAAGGAAGAGTTGATGCAGGTTTAATTGCTGCCCGGCTGCCAGATCATAATTGAAGGTCAAACTGTAACTGTTCGGGTGGGCAGCTCCATCAAAGTACATGTTGATATTGAATTTAAGGCTGAAAATATCCCCGGCAGGAGAGAGCAGAGCATATTGCAGATCATAAGTGCTGCCCATACCAAAGGGCGGGTTGGGGGCATCCATCAGGATGCTCGACCTGAAATTGTCAATATCGTGGTGGATCAGATCATCCACCAGTTGATTGAACAACAGCACCCTGGCTTCATCACTGCCTTGCAAGTAAGGAATACGGGCAATAATGGTATAGGGAGGGTTTACACCACTTTCTTCAAAGGTGTTGAAAACAAGTGAGATGACGGCATGGGGAGATGGTACCTCAGTGACCTGCCCTTGATTGGGAGCAGGCAATTCAGTGATCTGCTCAAGGGTTGGTGGAAGTGTCGGAGTTGGCGGCTCGGAGGTAAGGTCCATGGTGATCCCGCAGGCCAGGGTTGCCAGGCTGAGAATTAATGCCGCGAGCCCCGGGAACAAAATTCGTTTATTCATAGTGATCTCCTTTCATAATCCGACCTTTTTTTCCAGTCTTTGAATGCGATGATCGACCTCTTCCAGCCAATGGTCGCGCATGTAGGCAGGCATGTTGAGATCCTGCTGAACCAGTTGGCGGGCGGACTGCGCCCATTGCAAGGCTCCCCGGGGGTCACGCTGACGGTGTTCATGGTGTTTGGCAAGTTCAATATAGGCATATATATGACCTGCAGCGGCTGCCTCTCCCCAAAGCTCCAGGGCTGAATCAAGATCACCCCGGCGGCGCTGCAGGGTGGATAAGCGCCGGACTGCCTGACCGAAGTCCGCTTCGGGCAATGATTCCTGCAAACCCCGCTCATACAATTGGGCTGCCTGGTCCCACTTGCCAAGGTCCTCGAACAATTTGGCGAGTGCGATGCGGTCCAGGCCATGCTCTATGGATTCGTGCAGGGGGGCGACGAGCATATGGTTCAAGTGATTGAGCATGGCTGCCAAAGCGACTATATCCATATTGTTGTGATAAAAGACCCCCATTAATGGGCGGGCATCTCCACTGCGAAGGTAATCAAAATACAAATATGGGATCTCAAAACCCGGAACTTCGTCACTGCTGCGAGGAGCTGCGAGGACGTTCTCTTCAATAAATTTCAACGTCCGGGATGGGAGGCGGTCACGCCATAGGCGACGGGCAAGAGGCAACAGGTCAAGGTGGACCATCCCGTTAAACGGGACCGGCATGTCATGCAAACGGTAGCGGGTTTGTAACAAAGGTGCGTCAAAAGCCTTGCCATTATAGGTCACCATGACACTGGCCGGGGCAAGGAACTGTGCAAGCGCTTCGAGCAGGGCGGATTCCTCGCCCGGGTCACGCATGAAGAACTGGGCAAGGTGGAATTCACCTGCTTCGAAACGTCCCGCCCCAACCATAAAAGCATAGGTGCCGGTTCCACCAGACAGGCCGCTGGTCTCGGTATCCAGAAAGACAAAATCTTCAGGTTTCATGGAGACCAGACGCTCATCTTTTGCCCATAATGAGAGTATGTTCAGATCGTCTGAAAACAGGATCGGAACAACCCCATGCTGATAATCCAGAGAGTAGTGTGTGACACTGATGAAGGCATCCCCATAACGCGTGGAAACATAGCTTCCATCCACGACACTTTCAACAGGAAAACCTTTCATTTGAGGAGGTTTAATTTCTGCTGCGCCGGTTTTAACGCCCAATACCTTAAGTTTATCTGCAAGGGAAGACATGACCGTATTTTATCGCATCCTTTATGGATTTGTGCTAAACTATTTCATGGATAACTATCCAGATACAGTGAACAAAATCACCCTGATCGGCGAATACCAACATTAACTCCAGCCAGAGGAGATTAACAATGAGCCCAAGAAGCCTCGCCTTTCCTTCCCACGGAAGTTCAAAAGAAGATGTGCTTGCCAAAATGCGAATTGCACGTGACCACGATGTAAAGTGGCAACAGGGGCGTGCATTTGGCCTGGTTTATCATATCAACGAGGAGATCGACGATCTGCTAAAAGAGGCTTATACAATGTTCTTCTCCGAGAACGGCCTCAACCCGACAGCCTTCCCCAGTATCCGTAAATTTGAAAGCGAAGTGCTAGCCATGGCAGCCTCCCTGCTGGGAGGAGATGAAAACGTATGCGGAAATATGACCACTGGCGGGACCGAGTCACTGCTTATGGCTGTCAAGACAGCTCGTGACTGGGCACGGAAGCATCACCCCCAGATCACCCGACCGGAAGTGATCCTGCCCGTGACAGCTCACCCGGCATTTGAAAAAGCAGCCGAATACTTTGACGTTCGGCTGGTGCAAGTGCCTGTCGGCAGCGATCTGCGGGCAGACCCGGATGCGATGCGAAAAGCGATCACTCCCAACAGCATCATGATGGTCGGGTCAGCACCATCCTATCCGCATGGAGTGATCGACCCGATCCGTGAGCTGGCTTGCCTGTCACAGGAAAAAGGACTGTTGTTCCACGTGGATGCCTGCGTGGGTGGTTTTCTGCTGCCTTTCGCCCGAAAACTTGGGTATGCAATCCCTGATTTTGATCTAAGCGTTCCGGGAGTGACGTCGATCTCTGCAGACCTGCATAAGTTTGCCTACGCAGCCAAACCCGCCTCGGTGATCCTTTATCACAGCCCGGAACTGCGGCGACACCAGATGTTCGTCTCCATCAACTGGCCGGGCGGCATCTATCCATCCCCGACCATGACCGGCTCCCGGGCTGCCGGTCCGATCGCAGCCGCCTGGGCTTTGTTAAATCACCTGGGAGAATCCGGCTACATGGAGATCACAAAGGTCGTGATGGAAACCACGCGCATTGTCCAGGAGGGCATCCGCAACATCCCGGGTCTCAAAGTATTGAGCAACCCAGAAATGAGTGTCTTCGCGATCGCCTCTGACAGCCTGGATGTTTATGAAGTGGCAGATGAACTCGAACTTTCCGGCTGGCACCTGGACCGCCAGCACTTTCCGCGCTGCCTGCATGTCACCATCAATTATGTGCACAGCAAGATCGCAGGGGAATTCCTGGCTGACCTGGCAAAGGCAACAGCCGTTGTACGCAAACCAAGCTTAAGAAAGAGCACCAATAAACTCATCCTTTTGATCGCAAATCTGCTGGCACGCCTTCTACCTAAGAAATGGATGAGCGCATTGATGGAAAAGGTGTCCTCCCTGCTGGGTGGGTCTGGCAGCGGACTGCCTTCCCGCATGGCGCCGATGTATGGCCTGATCGGGACCTTACCCAATCGCGGCGATCTCAAGGAGCTGGTGTTGGATCTGTTGGATTCAATGACCAGGCTCTCTGATTAATATGCTTACCTTCTTTTCAATCCCATCAGCTGGAAGGAGATCTCCACACCAACAAGATAAAGAACGGTGGCTCCCCGAGAATATGTGGACGATAACACAATGACATAGTTTGGTTGTAAAAAAAACCATTATCTTTCCCTTCGCCAAAGGAGAAAACCATGAGCAGCATTGAACAGATTCAGCCTCGCAAGAATTATCTGACCGTGTGGCAGAAAGTGATCTTCGGCTCCGGTGACTGGAGCTATGCCAGCTTTGGCACATTGCGCCAGATCTTTTACGCCATCTTCCTGACCGATGTGGTACGCCTTGAACCGCGGCTGGCATCCTTTGCAGTGGTACTGGGGATCATCTGGGATGCCGTGAACGACCCACTGGTGGGAATGCTGAGCGACAGGGTTAAATCGCGCTGGGGCCGCCGCAGACCCTTCCTTTTGTTCTTCTCGATCCCATTTGGATTGGCATTTATCCTTTTGTGGTGGGTTCCGCCCCTTAAGAACCAATTTGCGCTGGCTGCAACCGTTTCGCTGATGTACATGTTGAGCGATACCCTGCAAACGCTGATCAGCGTGCCCCTGTACTCGCTGACACCCGAGGTTACCCCGGATTATGATGAGCGCACCTCTCTGACCGGATTCCGCATGTTCTTCAACCTGCTGGCCTCCCTGGTGACCGCGGTGGCTGCCCCTGAGATCGTTAAATCTGTCCTGGCGGGGGGAGGAACCCAGCAACAGGGTTACATGCTGGTGGCAAGCCTGTTTGGCGGCCTGGCGATCATTCCCCTTATGCTGATCTTCTTCGTGATCCGCGAACGAACGGAATTCAGCCAGACTCCTGAAAAAGGTCTTAATGTATCGCTGAGGGATACCCTGAAGACAGCCTGGAGCAACATCCCCTTCCGCTTTGCGACCGGTTTGTTCATGCTTAACTGGATCACATTTGACCTTGTGGCATTGTGCTTACCCTTCTTTTTAACCTACTGGATCGCGGGGGGAAATTTACTTCAAAAGGCACTTGGGATGTCACTCGACTCATCGGTATTGGGATTACTACTTGTCACTTCTGTCGTGATGCTGCCGTTCTGGATCTGGCTTTCAGGAAAATTGAGCAAGAATAAAACCTATATCATTGCCATGTCTTTCTGGGCATTGGTGCAATTGATCATCTTCACAGTGCAACCCGGACAAGTTAACAATATACTGATCCTGGCTGTGATGGCAGGAATATCGGTATCTGCAGCCCACGTTCTACCTGATTCGATCTTCCCAGATGTGATCGAATGGGATGAATTGCGAACGGGACGCCGCCAGGAAGGCATTTATTATGGGATCAAGAATTTCATCCGCAAATTGACCGGAGCAGTGGCAATATTCATAGCCCTGCAGGTACTGGGCTGGTTCGGGTATCAGACCCCGAATCCGGGAGTGACACAGTTCAGCCAACCTGCGAGCGCCTTGATGGCCATTCGGGTGTTGATCGGTCCATTTGGCGCACTGCTGCTGCTATCAGCGATCTTGATTGCGTGGTTCTACCCTCTGACCCGCGAACGCCATACCCGCATCCGCCGGTTGTTGGAAAAGAAGAAAGCAAGGCAGTCACTAATTGAAAAGTGATCCTGTGGCTGTTCTTCCATAAAAAAATTGTTGGACCAGGTTCCCGAGAGGGGACAGGTAATTTATGCAACCAAGTTGAAACCCAATTTCCGGGCTTTTTCGAGCAGGTCGGGGTGTTTTAGGGCATCTTCTTCTTTGTCGAGGGAAGCGTGAATGATGCCCATGATGTCGGCGTTAAGAAAACGGAACAAAGTCTCAAATGAGTGGATGGCGTTGATGCCACCCGAGTTGTACAGGTCCGTATCACCATAGGCCAGAACGATGCCGACCGGTTTGTTCTTGAAGATATCTTTCTTATAATTCCAGACCGCATACCAACGGTCTATGCAGGTCTTAAGTTGAGCGCTATAAGTGAACCAATAAATTGGACTGGAGAGAACCAAAGCATCGGCAGCCAGGAGTTTGGGATAGAGCATCTGCATATCATCCTTTAAAACACAAACACCTGTCTCAACACAGGATTCGCAGGCATCGCATGGACGAATGTTCAATCCCTGTAAAATGACGCTGTCAACGATACCACCAGCCTCGACCGCTCCGGCAGCAATCTGGTCTGCAAGTATATTGCTATTCCCTTTTGGGCGAGGGCTGCCTTTTAAGATGAGTATGTTCTTTTGCATGCAAATCTCCTTTTGTCTTATTTAATTAGCTCAAGGGGTCTTCCACCCTCTCCAATTGGTCATGGTCAGGAATGATTTTTTCCATCTTCCGCACCGGAGGGACCAGATAACCTGCGAGCAACGTGATAATGGTAGCAATCCAAAAAGGTCATCCTGTCAGCTTTTCCAGAACCCGGATCTTTTCCGGTCATCCAGCCGAACAAGGTGGACAACCAACCTGGAGACTGCAAAGCTGGTTCCATTGGAGTATCAACCAGCATACCGCCAAGCAATGGTGTGAACAAATCGGGTAAGCAGATCCGCAAGCGCCGGGTGGAAAAAACACGACCCAGGTCATCCGGGGCTGTCCTGGCATGTGACAATGAAGTGGAGGAAGTAATTCCCAAACTGGAACCCATCCCTGCATATAGAAAGGCAGGTACCCAGATCACATTCCACGCCTGAGGCAAAACTATTATTTCCGAAGAGGTAATAAAGAGACCAGCTGATCAATACTCCGTGAATGCGATCCTTGAATACATCCCAGGTGCTCATAATGAGAGATCCCAGATTCCAGGCTATGGCGCCTGCTTTTTGAACTGCACCCAGAATGACGCTGCAATTATCCGTCCGCGGAAGCACGATGAGGACCTGGAAACTGTTTGGAAAACCGAAAAAAAAAATAGGCGCTAAACAATATGATGACAACATCGAGAAAACTGGGACGTTCGAAGATATTATTAACCCAAATGAAGCATCTCTCAAAAAAGAACCTACTTATGAAACGAGGGAAACAACTATCCCAATTTTATTCCTTTAATGTAATTTCGTCATGCAAACAAGGGCACCGGGGTGTTCATGATGTGGAAAAAACTTGATGAAATATTGACACTACTTGAAATCAGATCCTATGTGCAAAGATCCAGAAAGGGGTCTCTGCCCAGTCTATGTGGCGGCTAGGAAATCCGCACTACATCTATTGAGAACATCCTGACAAGGCATGGATGGATCTTGAATTTCTGTAACCCTGGGAAATATTGCCATGAAAATCTCATCTTCTTTTAATTCGACCGTCGGGGATCAGTCATATAATACAATTATTATCATTTATATCATAATTATTATGGATGGAGACAATATGAAAACGAGAATTATTTTAACCATTTTGACCGTGGCTGCCCTGCTGGCAGCATGTACCCCAAAGAGTACCTCAACGGACGTTGTCACCCAAGCCCCGGTTATGACAGATGCGATGGCAAGCCTGGAAGCAACGTCCGTAATGAGTGGAGGAACACCCAGTTTGCCAATGACGAATGAAGTTGCATCTGCAACATCGGCTCCCATTTCATCCGGGAATGTGTTCGATGTTGAGATCAGTGGATTCGCATTCGAAAAGAACAGCATCACGATCAAGGCAGGTGATACTGTAATCTGGACCAATCACGATGGGGCACCCCACAGCGTTGTTGCGGATGATGGCAGCTATAAATCCAACAGCCTGCAAAATGATGCCAGCTTCAGCCATACCTTTGAAACCCCGGGTACCTTCACTTACCACTGTGGATTCCACGCTTCAATGACAGGAACTGTCATCGTGGAACCCTAAGACCGGATATCCATAAAGCCAAAGTTGATCTTATATCTGTCTGGTTTCAATATGAAACCAGACAGATCATTTTTGGTACCAGAGATAAATAGAGAAAGTATCAACCCTATAAAATGAACAAATCCCTGGATTAAAACGATGAGATCCTCACATGCACTTGAACACCACCAGGACCCATGTGGGGCTGGATGCAGGTACAAATGTAATTCGCCCAACTCCTTCAAGATGAAATTGATGCAATGATTTCATATCCCATTATCGAAAAACCCTACATTGGTTTCTTCTATTATGCGATAATATTGGAAATCAGTTTGAATGAGGTGTGGAATGGATAAAAAAGTCATCATCATCACAGGGGCTTCGAGCGGGATCGGCGCAGCGGTTGCACGGCGGCTTGGCAGAGAGGGAATTTGCCTGACACTGGCTGCAAGACGCGCAGACAGACTGGAGAGCCTGGCGGAAGAAGTCCGCAAGGCAGGTGCTGAAGCCCTGGTTGTTCCTACAGATGTCACCAACCCTGCCGAAATCGACAACATGGTGCAGGCTACACTGGCAGAATGGAGCCAGGTGGATGTGCTCTTCAACAATGCCGGGGCTGGGTTGGATCTGCCCTTTGTGAAATGGGAAAGCGAACAGATCATTAATAAAGTAAGCACCAACCTGGTGGCGGTGATGGTGTGCGCCAGGGCAGTATTGCCAAGCATGCTAAAACGGAAGAGCGGACATATCATAAATACATCCTCCCTGGCCGGGCTGGTAGCAGTAGACACCGTTTACTCTGCCACCAAGTATGGGGTGGTGGGATTTTCAGACGCTCTAAGACGCGAACTTCTACGGTCGGGGGTAAAGGTTTCTGCTTTTTGTCCCGGCTTCACGCCATCCGAGTTTTCACCAAATCTGAGAGCTCACGCTGAAGGTCGACCTGATGCTCCCAGATACCCTGGACTTATGCCGATCAGCTACGTGGCAGACCAGGTGGCGTGGTTGATCGACCATCCACGCCGAATATATGTCATCCCTAAAACCTGGAGAATACTGGTATTGCTGGCATCTTTTTTCCCCGGACTGGCAGACCTGGTGGTGCCCATGTTCAGAGCCAAAGAAGAGGATGCATAATCAACCGAGACGTGATAATACTTGTCTGGGTTTCTCGCGAAAATTTGATCTGGTGAGCGGTTGGAGAACCCTACAATTCAGATTAACTGTGTCCTCTGTTCCAATAAAGTGAAATAGATCATTTATTGAAATGAATACAAAAGAACCAGCCCTGATCAAGCCGGGGCTGGTTCTTTCTTGAGTAGTTACTGACCAGTTATTTTATTTATCATCCACATTGATGGCGCGAATAACAAATCTTGAGCCATAGGTGTCACTTACGGGATCGTAACCTCGACAAGTGACGAGGGTCAACCATGAGGCATCCTCATGCTTGAGGATCGATTTAACTGCATCGGGTTGAACCTGGAAGATGGTTTGTACCTCATATACGTGCGATTCGCCAAAGGCATGGATAATGATCTGGTCGCCATACCAAAGCTGGCTCAGGTTCACAAACAGTCCAGGCAAACCATTTGAATCATAGACATGACCGGTGATGACACTGTTGCCATCCCAGGATGGGAAAGCTGTTCCTTCCAACCAGCCAACCTGGTTATTAAGCCAACTCACATCCCACTGACCAGCCGAGAGGGGAACCCCGGTAATGGCTACTTTTACACCGATACGAGGTATTTCAACCCATAAATTGCCAAGAGATGTATAGGTCTTATCCGTGGTCTGCATGGGCAAGATCGTGAGGCGACCCGGGGCAAACCCAGTTGCAGGTGTTGATGCAGGCTCAAAGAACAGGTCAAAATATGATAAGTGACTTACCTTGGCACATACCTGTTTCTGGACAGGATATGGCGTTGTAGCCAGCATTTGCCAGGCAGTGGCACCTTTTTGAGCTGTCCAAATCTTCAGGTAATTCGGATCCGAGCCAGCTTTTGCAAGATCTTCATCCGAGTAATCGACACAAACCTCCAATGGAAGGTTAAATGTAGACTGGAAAGTACCATTTGATCGTTGTACCAGGATCTGAACCCGGTGATCAAGTGAAAGGTACCCATTTGGATTGATCGGACCTGCAGATGTATTTTCCTTTTCCAGGTAGACATCGACACACTCAGAGACCGCTCCCGCTGGGATTGTGACCGTATAACCATTTCTGGTGATGGTCAATCCTGCTGGGCAAGCTTCTGCGATCGGTTTCATTTGGTAATCAAGATCCAATCCAATGACAACCGGATCATGATCCGAAGCGCGGTATGGATCGCTTGCATATAAGGCATCCTGGGCAGGCAATTTGAAGGTCATGTCGTAATCGATCAAGTCCGGTTCATCGGCATTAATATGCCAGTCCACAACACCAGTGATCTGATCTTTTAGGGTGGCACTCGCCAGGGCATGGTCAATATAACCGATCTTACCATCAAATACATAGGAGTATGCATCCTCACCCTGGAAGGCGAATACCATATCGGTGTAATCATCAGATGTGCCAGGAACATCATCCGGACCGGCAAGGATGGCATCAATGGGATCTTCCTTATCGTAAGAGTTCAGGTCACCTATGATCAGGTAGTCAGAATCTTCACTATTGGTCGGGTCGGTATCCAGCCAATCGACCAAAGCCTGGGCAGCCAATGTGCGGGTGATATTACAATTTCCCGCGCCATTGCCCGTGTCCGGATCGCTGACATCATTACAATCCGAACCTTTTGATTTAAGGTGATTGACATCAACTGTGAAAACATCACCAGAGCTATTCTCGCGGAAGGACTGTGCCAGAGATGGTCTGTTCTTGGTATCCAGGAAACGAGGATCCACTGTCGAATCCAGAATGGCATAGTTACCAACCAGTGAAACCCTGGAAGGTTTGTAGATAATAGCAACTTTGATGGCATCCGTTCCGATAACACCGGTATCCACATATGCATAAGTGACGGAACCGATCTTTGTGTTCAATCCATTCACCATGTCTTTGAGGGCGTCATCATTGACGTTATTTTCGATCTCGAAAACCCCGACCACGTCGGCATTTAATATTTGCAATGCGGCGATGATCTTGTCGCGCTGACGGGTGAATTCTTCGGGTGTGTCTGCACCTCGACACTCCATATTTTGGGCAGGTCCGCAGATCCAATTGGATGGACCGGTATCTATTGTGGAAAAGTAGTTTAGAACATTGAAACTGGCAACTTTCAGAGTACCACCCACAGGTTCAGGTTGGATTGGGCGAGGATTGGCGACAGTATAGTCCGCACCTTTGGTGGGTTGGATTCGATAGAGACTAAAACTATAGTCCATGATCCCCGTGACATTCTGTACAGTATCACCACCACGGAACAAATTGGTCAGATCAAAAACATTTCCGTTCGGATGAATGGCAGGATCCGGGTTTTGAGTAGAACGACCATCGTCCAAAGTGATCTTATCGAGAAGGAAATCTGCGGCGGCTTGAATTGCAGCCGGACCGGGATCGAATTCAGCGGAGGGGGTCAGGTGACGTTCGGATGTAAGTACGATCTCACCATACCGATCGAAGTTGAAGTATTCAGCGATAAAAAGGCTCTGCGGGAAGGTGACCAGCATTCCTTCAAAGGCTTCAAAATAATCTCCACTTGGAACAGGGAGCGACAAGGAAACTGGATCAGGCAAGGCATTGCCGGTGGAGCACTTCCAGACCTTGGATGCACTTACCTCGGTCAGGCCATTGTACTCAGATATGTTCCCGCGAACTCGAACAATATCCCCAATACTTACATCCGCAGCACCCGAGGCATATACGAAGATGCCATCTGAAGTAGCCGGGTTTCCATCGCTGATCAGATCTTGAATATTAAAACCATTCAAATTCCCATTATCCAAGGAACTATTATTCTGGAAATCACCAACAACGATCCCCTCCACTGCTACTTCTGTACCTACCAATGGGCTGGCAGAGCCACTGCCCTGGATATCGTAAATATTGGTGAAGGCATCACCACAATATTCGTTGATGGTTATGTCAATGGTTGTTTCTGAACTACGGCTTTGAGCATCACTGATCGTGCATAAAAAGCTTTTTGAACCAAAGGTTCCAGAACCAATGGTTGCATTATAGGAAAATACATTATCGCTTGAGGCTACATCTCCATTGGTACCGTTATCAACAAAGGTTTGTGATCCCGATCCGCCGATCGAAGTCAGATCGCAAGACACTGTCAGACCTGTGCTGGCTGGGTTTTTTCCAGGAGTTACGGTTACAGTTAATAAACTTGAGCCACCAGGATCTACACTGGACGGGGTTGCCAATCCAATACCAGATGGACTCGTGGGTCCATTACCGAAACGTTGCCCGGTATTGACAGACCCAAAAGTATTTGGTTGGGAACCAGCCCAGGTGAAATCTCCATATTTCGTTCCCGTGCCGGTCAATTGAAGCGAGTCGCCTAACGCTGCTGACCCCACTTCAGAAACGCCGATATCGACACAGGTCATCCCGTTCGCTGCTCCGCCAACCGCAACAAAAGTCCCTTCATAACAAAGGAATTGCACTACATTGCTGGATGCGTCCACAAGAGCCACTCCATCCGGCGATCCATTCTGGAGACCCACTCTTGCAAACGAGAGCGTTCCAAATCCGTTCTGTTGATCGGGTATGACACCCGTAAGGTTCTGGTTGGCTGTATCATAAGGTGCCCCACCTGAGCCGTTGTAAAGAACCAGGGTCCACCCAGCAAGATTTGTTCCTGCCGGACCAGCCACTTCTATTGCTTCACCCGCATCCGTACCGGTATTATCATAGTGTAATTCGTTGATGAAGGCACCACCAAAGCTTTGCCCGGTATTGACAGACCCAAAAGTATTTGGCTGGGAACCAGCCCAGGTGAAATCTCCATATTTCGTTCCCGTGCCGGTCAATTGAAGCGAGTCGCCTACTGCTGCTGACGACAATTCAGAAACGCCGATATCGACACAGGTCATCCCGTTCGCTGCTCCGCCAACCGCTACAAAAGTCCCTTCGTAACAAAGGAATTGGACTACACTGCTGGATGCATCTACAAGAGCCACTCCATCCGGCGATCCATTCTGGAGTCCCACTCTTGCAAATGAGAGCGTTCCAAATCCGTTCTGTTGATCGGGTATGACACCCGTAAGGTTCTGGTTGGCTGTATCATAAGGTACCCCATTTGAGCCGTTGTAAAGAACCAGGGTCCACCCAGCGAGATCAGTTCCTGCCGGGCCAGCCACTTCTATTGCTTCACCCGCATCCGTACCGGTATTATCATAGTGTAATTCGTTGATGAATACCGCTGGGGCTGCAGCCAAGGCATGACGAGGTCCAGGCAGAATGACCATCGTAACAACTAAGAAGGTAATAAATATTCTGGATAAAAATTGCTTGTATTTTCTCATGATGTCCGCCTTTACCAAATGGAATGTAAGTACGATTTATTTTATAATTCTTTTTCAAGATAAGCAAGTGATTTTTGGAGCAATTTACAAAATAATTTAATAAAATGGAACACGGGAAATAAAAACACAGCGATCCGAAAAGGATCGCTGTGCAGTGTTCAGCCTGAGCTGATGAGCGATTATTTTGCTTTGATGTTGATGGTGTGGGGTTTGACCGCTTCCGCTTTGGGCAGGGTTATGGTCAAAATACCATCTTTGAAATCTGCCTTGGCTTTATCTGGTTCCACTTCCACCGGCAATGTGAAAGAGCGCTCAAATGCACCCTGGCGGTATTCACGGATATGGTAGGTGGATTTCCCGGTATCCTCTTCCTGCTTGAACTCACCCGACAAGCTGATGACCCCGTTGGTTACGGAAATATGAACGTCATCTGCCTTGAGACCCGGCAAGGATGCCTTGACAACCACCTCATCTTCGGTCTGGTACAGGTCAATGGCTGGAACAGCGGAGAACCCACTCCTGTTGGTGATGGGTTGGGTGTAAGCATCATCAAACAGCCGGTCCATTGCCTCCCGCAGAGTCATCATTTCGCGCATTGGCTCCCATCGAATTAAGTTGGACATAGTGAACCTCCTTTATAAAAAATAAGATTTGTTACAATGTTTAATTTAACCCCTGATCGTTAAAAATATAATAAAAAAAAGTTAGCGATTTGTTAAAAAACGAAGCATGCAAGTGACACCTGCAAGCTTCGCCTGTTCCCTGGACTTTTATCAACCCGATCTATTCAATCTCCAATCCGCCGATGAACTCCCGGATGACCGAGTCGCGTGGGACCAAAGAATCATCCGCATAGGGGGTGATGGATTGGAGCAGAGAATTGATGCGCTCTGCACGCATAAAGGCATCCTGACGCAGTGGATCTTCCCGATAACGTTCCACCCACTCTGAAAAATGGGAGCTTAATTTGTGTTTGTACAACGACAATTCATAGGGCATGGAAGTGTTGATGATGAAATCTGCGGTGTCTGAATAAGGAATAATGTTGCGCATCTCACTCGAACGGACATAATGCCAATGCGTGAGGGTTTTTTCGTAACCATAAGAGCGGGAAGCTTGATCTCGCAGCATGCGACGCATGAGACGAATATCTGTCCAGCGCACATATTTTCCATTGTGCATTTTCATCTGTAGCAACGGTTCCAGATATAGCTTGACTTTGGCATCCTCAATGCCATCAGTCAAGGGCGGATACAGCCCATACAAACTATCGATCAGGATGATCTGACCGGGCTGCAACTGCATGGGAGTCCTTTCGGGGAAGCCCCTGCCTTCCTTAAAATCATAAAACGGAAGGAGAACCTGTTCGCCAGACAGGAGTGCGTGAAGATGCTGGTTGATGAGGTTTATGTTCAATGCCTGAGGTGTTTCAAAGTCATAATCACCAAACTCATCCTTGGGGTGCATGGACAAATCATAATAGTAATTATCCAGGTTCAACTCTACAAATTGCAAGCCCTGTTTCGCCAAAGCGTGGGCGATCTTATTGGTGGTGGTTGTTTTTCCGGATGAAGATGGACCGGCAACGATCACCAATTTGACATCCTTCTTACGCTCGCTGATCGATTCGTAAACTATGCGCAGCTCTTCCGCATAAGCAGCTTCAGAGATCTTGATAAGGTCTACGAATTGCCCGGACGTCACGATCTGATTCAGTTTTGCGACCGTATTGACTTCGTGGTCGACTGCCCAATCCAACACAGACCACATTTTGCTCCAGGGTAGATATTCCGAGCCTTGATCAGTGACTGACTTCTCTTTTCGGCGCCGGCGATTACGGTCTTCACGATAAAGGATATAAGCCTTGGCGACTCTGGCGTGCCCGTTTTCGATCAAGACCTTTTCGACGATATCCTGGATATCTTCCACACCTGGATATTGATCCTTCTTAAATTTTTTTTCGAGGAGCGATATTACCTGCCCACCAAGCGATTCGGCAATTGAGCGATCTCTACCACCTACCGAAACAGCGGCGCGGAAGATGGCGTTTGTGATCCTTTCACTGGAAAACGGAACGGTAGCACCATTGCGTTTAATGACGTATTTAATTTTTGCCATGAGTATTACCTCCGCACTTATTCTATACGAAAATTGTATTCTGCTCAACAAGTGAGGCGGGTTGCTTTCATCTTCCAAAGTTTTTGAGAGCCCCATCTCTTTCACCACCAAGGAAAGGGAATTAAATTGTCCCGACTTTGAATAAACCCTGACACTCCTATTAATAGAATTAATTAATACACCCAAATCGATTACAATTAACAGTCCGAAAGGAAGGAAGAATTGTCTGAAATTGCACGAGATCTAAAAGTTGAAACTGGCATGCTTGTGGAAGTGGAGCTGATCAGCCGCTCTGGAGAGAATGAAATCCTATTCTTGACCCTGGTAGAAGACGAGCAGGCTGATTTTTCCGCAGGATTCCTTGGTTCCAGCACTCCCCTGGCAAAAACCATCCTTGGGCATTATGCGGACAGCACTCTTGATTATGCAGCCGGCGATCTGCAGTATGTGCGTATCCTGTCTGTTACACCGAGCGACATGATCCAGACAGAAGATGTTAGCGCAAGACGAGAGGCCGTTTTGCGCAAAGCCCTCAAACATTCCGATTACGTCAATGCCCTGACATTTGCGACCTCGGTAAACAGCAAATGGGGCGATTATGATATTAAACCCGAACAATGGGATGCTGAGGAATGACCACTGTTTATAGTACGGATGAACCCTGGGATTTTAAAAAATTTCCTACGAGCACTGACATCTTCCCTGGCGAAGTAAATTTATTATCGCATGGAGAAAAAAGTAATGACTGAAAAAAAAGGTCGAACCTTGAGCATCATTTTATATATCATAGGCGCGCTTACTGCCTTCCTTCTTGCTGGAAGCATCCTATGGGCTAATTTTGAATTGCCATTCTATTTTGATTATTCCTATGCCTCTGTGGGTTCTGCAAACCAGACCCGTGCTGATCTGAATTGCCCCGTCTTGCTTACTACAAAGGAAACAGGCACCATCAGAACTGAAATCACCAACAATACCGATAAGACATTGAAACCTGTGCTACGTGGAGAGATCAGTCATCAGGGTGGGATCGCACGCGAGTTTGAATTCATCCCCACCGTCCTTCCTGGAGAATCCAGTCCGATCGAAATTTCGATCAATTCAGATGATATCGTCTTTAATTTCATGGTCCTGGTACGCACCTTCCAACTTCCAACTTATAAGACCCCTGCATCGTCGGGTTCCTGCGCGATCGTAATGTTCCCGATCCCATATTTGAGCGGAGACCAGGTTTATTACACCTCCATAATTCTCATTCTCGGAATGTTCATTGCAGGAATAAGCTTATGGGTCAAAAACAATCGACCAATAAGAGGGTTGGCACGAAGCGTTTTGACCATTATGGTTCTTTTGGCAGTACTGCTGTTGACAGCCATTCTTTGCGGGATAATTGATGGATTTGTTGTACCCGGCTTCTTATTGCTGGTTTTGATCGTCATTTTGATCGGGGTAACCATCATCTACTTCTTATCCTCGCCTCAAGCAAACGAGAACTAATTGATTCCCCTGGCAGGTCTTTTGAAGGGTTTTGCTGAACATTTGAACTTTTCACTGGTACCTGAAATACTCAAATAAAAACCAACCTCGGATGAATTATTAAGCGCAAAAACCAATAAGGAATCACATCCAATTCACTTTAAGAAAATAACAGGTAAATTAATCGTCCTCAAGGCATACAGTACAAGCCTCAAGGACGATTAAGAATATATGGTTTTTTTATTAATATACGACAATATTGAATAAATCTATCATTACCCCACTCGATCAATCCCCTTCAAATGCCACAATAAAAAATAATGCAACCAAGAAGATTAAAACCGATATTCGCATGAATATCAGCAAAGAAGGTAAAAACCTCTCGACTGATGGAAACAACTTCCAGCATCAACCCCGGAGAGATCAATTTGGTGGAGTGTTCTGTAAAACCTGAAGATGCAATTTACGGAAATCTGATCCTTCAAGAAGTTATGCACTACGATATCTAAAGAACCCCTTCCCGGGAGGGTACCAAAGGAAATTTATCTTTGAACATCCCTTTTCTCCCCGGTATGGAAGGATTATTAACCGGCTGATTAACCTTCCTGGTATTGATGATAGCGGGAATTTTGCTGTGGTTAAGGACCTTTAAACCATTAATCGGAAAATCATTGAATCTTAGAAATGGCATGCTGCCAATGGTTGCGGTAATTGGAGCTGATATTATCGCCGGTTGTTATGGGATCTGGTTCCTGGGAGAAGTTCTTTTGGCAATGGGCATCCTGCTTTGGGTGGCAAATATAAATCTTCCTGGCACAGGTGATAATTTCAACCGGATATGAACACCAGTATTCCGATCCCTGCCAGAAGACCCGTCAAGATCCCAGCCAGGATGTCCGAAAGATAATGAACACCCATCGCAACGCGAGCCAGACAAACGAAGGGCGCCCAGATCCATAAAATCACGCTCAACCAAGGGGGACCAAGGGAGGCAACCAACACTGCAATGAGGATGGCACGGGCTGCGTGACCTGAAGGGAAGGAGTGAGGATCCGTTTTACGGTACATGCCACCCCATTCTCCCTCGGGGCGTTTTCGACGAACCAGGAACTTAATGGACAACACCAGCACAGCCAGCCCGATGATACTAAACAGAACAATCTGAGCCCAGTTCTTCCAAAAGGGTGTTCCCAACCACCATAGCAATCCCAAAGCCCCCCACCAGAACCAGGAATCCCCCGAATGTGCCAGAAAAGCTGCAACAGAACGAAAAAATCCAGGACGCTCGGTCAACCGCAACCGGGCGGAGAGACGAGCGTCCATTTCAAGAATGCGTTGAAAACTCAAAATTCGGATCCCAACCCAGCTAGATCGGAGCGCATGATTTCCAACTGGTGAGGTTTGTCCACGTCCATACCGATCTCGGCATACGGGCAAATAATGCCGCGGCCGTTGACCTTCAACTGGTTGGCGACCTTCTGGATCGTTTTCTCAATCGTCAATTGACGCAGCAGAAGAAGAAAGAGGGTATCGTAACCGATCAAGGCAGCCTGTTTGAGGGGACTTTTACGGGCATTGGAGATCTTTTCCCAAATCTCGGATTCATCTGAAGCGGTACTGGCACGAACGACATTTAGATCACCACCACAGACATCCATCCCCTTGAGGTGTGTATAGGTGCGATTTGAACCAGGAAAACGCGTTTCCATGACCTGGCGCTGAATGACATTGTAATAGATATCGTCCTCAGTCTCCATTGCTGTGTTGACGACCCAATCCACCATCTCAGGTTTTATGGCAGGTATATCGGATGAGGCAAAAACTACAAATTTTACATCCGGGTTTAATTCCTGGGATCTGCGGACGCCAGCTCTGAAATTATCCAGCATTTTACCCTGGTTGGGAATGAAATAAAGTGGTTTTTGACAAGTCACACCACTTTCTTCTGTCAAACCAACCACGATGACATTGCTGATGGAGTCGGCCTGCCCAAGTGCATCCAGAACCCATTGAATCATGGGTCTTCCAGCCACATCCAATAAAGCCTTGGATATTCCCTGTGTATAAGGATAGAGAGGTTCATCTGGCAGAGGTATACCGCCGGCAGTGACAACTGCGTCCATTAACATAGAACACTCCTTGTAATTGACCTGGCGATCTTTATCCATTTAAGAACGTAATGATTGTTCGCTAGACTTGAGGATAAAACCATGTGTCAAATTTTGGATCAATATGCCAATTATAGAACCGGAAGATCAGCTCAATTCCTGGATCTGAGGTTCAAACTTTAATTGAGCAAGAAGATCACTGTATTCGGCATCAGTCAATGCACGTTTTTTGCCTGAGATGGCGATCAAGGCAGATTCCATCATGTTGGTTCCAAAAGAGCGACCTTCAAGCACAGGTGTGGTGGTGATCAAATATTTCACCCCCACCTTGCGGAACAATTCTATATCTTCCGGAGTTGTAGTGTTGGTAACAATCACTTTGCCTTTCATGTCATCCGGCATGTAGCGCTTGATGTAGTGGCAGTCACCCGCAGTTACAGTTGCCCATTGGAAGATGTCTGTGTGCTTTGGTTTACGCTCTTCCTGTTTTTCACCGGTCGGGTAGATCCATTCAAATGGCAATCTTCCTGCGACGGGCATGAGTAGACCTGCCAGGGTTTTAAGCTGTTTGGCAGAATGCAGGGGGATCGGAATTCCAAGCGAAAACATCAGGTCGCCAAAGACACACTCGTAACCAGCATCCAGAAAGCATTTGGTCATGCCCCAGCGATCGACACCAGTCATGACGAAGGCTTTGCGGCCGCGTTCGTTGATGTAATCCTTGATATGGGCGTCCAGGAATGCGGCTGATTTACTTTCAAGGTTGGTTTTAAGCCCAGTACCATCCACGATAGGAGTCTCTTTTACAAAACGGACCATAGGATTAACTGAAAACAATGGATACCATTTTTTATCCACCAGGACGCCGAGATCTGCGCCACCGACGCCAAAAGCATCCACTTTTCCATCCAATTCCTGATATTTTTTTGCGGCAGCTTCCATGTCCCCGTCTGTGCCTATCCGTTCGATACTTACTTTTTCACCCAAAAGGGTAACTTCGACGGCTTTGTTCCGCTTGGATGAACCCAGGCTGATACTGACTGCTCGTTTCATAGGGACTCCTTCTCTAAAAGATCGATCTTCAAATGTCAGTATACACCCAAGTTAAAATTATGGAAATAGATTTTTACAGGTAACCGAAGGTGGACGAAGGTCGATATCATGATCCAAAGGATCTTGGAAATTATGGAACACCCACGAAGTAATGATCTCCAATCATCTTTACACTACCTGCCATTTTTCTATATGAAATCCGCAACTCATCACTCGAAGTGCAATTGGGGTAATTTTTTCCAGTGCCGGGGGAGATAACCGGGCAGCAAGGGTTTGATCTTTAATAACATAAAACCAGAAAGGGTCGATCTACGTATATATTCATATAATCACACAGGAGGATCAGCGATGGACAATATGAAGATCTTAAAAAAAACCTGGTACATCATTTGGAATTATCGTACCTTATGGATATTTGGATTTATCCTGGCATTAACCATTGGAGGGGTCAGTTCGGGCTTGGGAAGCAATAGCGGTTACCGATTTAACAACAATCCGAATATCCAAAATAATATAAATTTCCCTGCCTGGGTAGAACGGCCTTTTCAATCTCCACAAGCCTTTGTCGAAACGTTAATGAATATCGACCATACCGTTAGGAAAGCTATCGACTCCCAACCTGAGATTGGAACGTTCGCGACCTTTGTGGTCGTTTTTCTGATTTTGATGGTCTTCTTCAGCATAGCCATGAAGGTACTTGGATATGTTTCCGAGACTGCTGTTATCCGAATGGTTGATGAATTTGAAAGCACTTCCAGGAAAATGACCATTCGAGAAGGATTCAAACAGGGCTGGTCAATTACCTCCTGGCGACTGTTCTTGATCGACTTGTTGACCGTTACGTTACCCGGACTGATCTTTATCACACTTCTTGGATCGTTAATTTGGGGAGGGGTATCGCTCGGGATCAATATTGGAACAACCCAGGGATGGGTTTTCTCTGCTTTCTTCCTGGTCGGATCGATATTCCTGACCGTATTCCTGTTCAGCATCTATTTTATTTGCGTCAACCTTCTGAGAAATTTTTTTATTCGAAGCTGTGCTCTTGAACAGGAGGGTGTAAATGCATCAATCATTAAGGGTTATGCGCTCGTGCGGGCCAACTGGAAGAATGTCGGCCTGTTCTGGCTGATCCTGATCGGATTGGGCATCGCCTGGTCGATCGTATCCTTTCTTCTGTTGATCCTGCTGATCCCCTTTTTTGTGGTCAGTTCCATCCTGGCAGCCCTGGTTGCCAGTGTCCCAGGTTTATTATTGGGTGGAGTTGCATCCATCTTCATGACCGGTTACTGGCCGATCGTGGTCGGGGTGTTATTTGGACTGCCCATATTCATACCACTGGCAGGTTCACCAATTTTATTCTTTGAGGGACTTGTGCAATTATTCAAGTCCGCGTCATGGACCCTCGTTTACCGGGAGGTGAAATCTTTCATTCCTGCTCTCACTTCAGACGTTGGGATAGACCTGGAAGGAAAATAAACCTTTACCAAGATGTAAAGTATCTTAATTTTAGAGCCGGGCAGAATGGTATCAGCCCGGCTTTTGATCTGATAAAAATCGGTTCAGTCAACCTGTAATTTAATAGAAACTCTAAGCTTAAGTATGGAAGGCTTTACTTCTTCATATATTTTTTCTAATTTGTGCGATAATGGAAATAGAAAATATGATTTGATCGTTGGGAATCTATTCAGGGATCCCATTTCTCCCCAGTAGACCTGACTCGAAAAAGAATGGATCGAATTATGTTCATCAACGCATCCATGCCTGGGTGATAATTAATTGACCGTTGTCGATTTATATTACTGGCTGGCAACATGACAGATCGACAATGCATCTTCTTTTTCGTTAGCAACAGTAATACACTCCGTTCAATTGCATCCCACAAAGATAATAAGATCGAGTAAAACTTCATCTTAACAGGAGCTTGAAAATTCATGAATGTACCTGAATACTTCGACCTGATGCTGACGGCTCCTTGCGGAATAAATTGTAATCTCTGTTATGCTTATTTAAGGGAAAAGAATCATTGGCCGGGATGCAGAGGAGATGACAGGATTAAAATGAAATCTTGCCTGGCCTGTAAAATAAAGAACTGCGAAAAAATGGCGAAGGATGAATACCATTATTGCTTCGAGTGTGAAGAATATCCATGTGCCCGGATAAAACACTTGGACAAACGCTACAGGGGTAGATATGGGACGAGCGTGATCGAAAACTTGAATATCATTCAAAAATTCGGGGTAAAAGCGTTCGTAAAAATCGATCAAACCAGGTGGACCTGCCCGGAGTGCGGAAGAATTCTGTGCATGCACAAACCTGAGTGCTTAACATGTGGTTATGTGTGGAATGTAAGCGTTTAATTTCTGACCATTCATCGATGATTCTATTCAATATAACCTCCATAGTTCAAAGCTGAGGAAAAATGATATCGTTCTATGAAAATTATTTTGAAAACATACTGGAACTTCATGATGGAATTCGAGAAGGTTTATTAGAGATCCCGCAAAGCGCGCTGGATTGGAGCCCTGGTCCTGATATGAATTCTCTGAATGCCCTGGTGGTACATATCTACGGGGCGGAAAGGTATTGGATCGGTGATGTGATCGCAGGTGACTATTCCGGACGTGATAGAGAGGCCGAATTTAAGAGCAAAGGGTCAACAGCTAATGAATTGATCCTACGACTGAACGAGAGTGATCGATACTTGATGAATGTGCTGAATCAATTGGATCTGGAAGGATTAAATAAAATGAGGATATCTCCCAGAAACGGACGAGAGGTGACTATCGGCTGGGTATTGTCCCATGCGCTCAAACACACAGCGCTGCACGCAGGACATTTCCAAATCATGTGCCAGCTATGGGAAAAACGAACAGTTCTACTATCCGCCCGGGGGAGAGGTTGAATTTGGCGAGTCTGGCGAGTATGCTTTTAAGCGTGAAATCAGGGAGAATTGGATACCGAGATCAAAAATCCAAGACTTTTGGGGATTTTTGAATATATCTTCACTTTTGATTAACGGAAAGGACATGTGATCGAATTTGTTTGCGATGAAGAAATGGTTAAAATCGAACTCTACCGCATGGGGTGAGCCATTAGGCGAGAATGAAATAGCGAAGTCTTTTATGAGCTCTGGTTAAATCTTGATACCATCGAACCTCGAAAACCACCCTTTTATCCGGTTGGTTTTCTGGAAATGATGCCCAAAAATATGAATTTATCGAATTAACCGTAAAGTTCTTTCATGATGGCTGGGATAAAGTTTTACCGGATACCAACGAGCAGCATAAGAGAATTAGAGTTATTTCTCCTCTGAGGTGGATTGGGCACTCCTGGATGAAAATCAGGTTCTATTTAATCATTTGATCCGGTTACCGACATCAGGATTCAATTAACATAATATTGGAAATATAAAAATAATTCTGTATAATGATTTTGCCAAAATGGTATCAGGACAAATTTGTTTATTATAGAATCGTTTTCTTGCAAAACGTTGAAGGGAGTGATCAAAATGGATATCCAAGATTTATTCCCCTGGCTATTTGGAGGTGGAACGTTCCTGCTCGTGGCAGCCTCGATCATTTTTTCCGTTCTATGCACCTTAGTGCCGGTCGGAGCAGTGGTTTGGTTCTTATACAATCAGAATCAAAAAGCAAAAGCCGTCAAGCAGGCTAGCTTGGACTGGTTGCCTACCATGGGAACCATAATTAAGTCACGGGTTGAAGTTTCCGGGGGAGAAAATACGACAGTCAGCCCGAGGGTGATCTATACCTATGAAGTAAGTGGGAAACTTTATCAATGTGATCAGATCCGTGCAGGAGATAAATTCTGGTCTGTCCACTCCAGTCAAACTGCCTACGAAACCATTGACCGTTATCCGGAAGGTCTGGATGTAACCGTATATTACAACCCGACCAATCCAAATGAAGCGACACTTGAAAGATAGCGGACATCCCATTGGAATTCAGCGTAACAGGACCACACCTCAACACTTCTGCCATCTGCACACCGGTCTTGCGGTCTCTACCCGAATGGTTTGGGATCGAAGGATCCCTGCTGCAATATTTTTCGGAAATTGAGCACCTGCCCACCTTCCTTGCAAGAACATCCGGGGTTGTGATAGGTTTCTTAAGCATCAAGCAACAAAACCCTTATTCTGCAGAAATCCTATTGATGGGCATTCGGCCTGAATTCCACCGACAGGGAATTGGCCGGAACTTTTTATAACCGCGCAGGCGTGGCTGCGACTAAAAGGGGTAGAGTACTTGCAAGTTAAAACTCTGGGGCCATCCAATGATGACCCGAATTATGCGAAAACCAGGGATTTTTATGAATCCATGGGTTTCAGAGCGCTGGAGGAAATTCCACAGATATGGAATGAGCATAATCCCTGCTTGATCCTTATCATGCGGCTATAACCCTGAAAAACGCCAAGAGGCAATAAGCCATTATGACTGAATGTTTGTTTAGCGACCCCCATACCTGTTCAAAGGAGGAGTTGACAAATGAATCCATTTCCACATTATGTTCTTATTTCCATCGTAGTGCTCATCATCGTGGCAGTGCTTGTCTTTGTCGTAATCCGGAAAAAAGGGGGAAAAGCGAAGGCACTCACTCCACTGGCAAGCCTGGCATTTGGCTTCATCCTGGCAGGTTTATTCTTCAACGAAAACAGAATTGCAGGTTTTGGACTATTGGGAATTGGAGTGATCCTGGCGGTGACAGATATGGTTATTAAGATGAAGAAGTAATCCAACCTGTAATTTGATTCAAATAAACCAAGGCAGTACACCTGAAGTGTATGCTGCCTTGGTTTCATATTAATCACCTTTATTATCCTTTCAAACGTATTTTTAATATAATTACGATATAATTTATCCCATAAGGAGCCATCAATGGAATTATCCAATGAAAATCTATTAGATATGTACTGGACGATGCTGCTGGCACGGCACACGGATGAACGAGCCTGGGTTCTCCACCGCCAGGGAAAGATCGCCTTTCACATTTCAGGGATCGGGCAGGAAGCCGCCCAGGTAGGTGCAGCCTTTGCTCTGCAACGGGGACAGGACTGGATCTCGCCCTATTACCGTGACCTGGCACTGATGCTGGCTGTGGGGCTGACTCCGCTGGAATTCATGCTGAGCGTGATGGGCAAGGCAGGCGAGCCATCCTCGGGTGCCAGACAGATGCCAAGCCACTGGGGACTTCGGCGCGCCAATGTGCTCAGTCACTCTGCACCGGTCGCAACCCAAAGCCTGCATGCCAGTGGTCTTGGTCTGGCCATCAAGCTCAAGGGAGACAAGAAGGTCGTGTTCACTACCATCGGTGAAGGATCTACCTCGCAGGGTGAGTGGTACGAGGCTGTCAACTGGGCAGCCGTTCACAAACTTCCGGTCATCTTCATGGTGGAAAACAACTCGTATGCCATATCCGTACCACAAGACAAGCAAATGGCAGTTCCAAGTTCAGCCGACAAGGCTTGCGGGTTAGGTTTACCGGGCATCAGCGTGGACGGTACGGACCTTGAAGCCGTATATAAAGCCATGACAGAAGCCGTTGAACGAGCCCGTTCGGGAGAAGGTGCAACCGTGATCGAAGCCAAAGCCTACCGGTTAACGCCGCATTCATCAGACGACGATGATCGATCCTATCGGACTCGGGAGGAAGTTGAAGCCCACAAGAAGACCGACCCGATCCCGTTGACCCAGCACCTGTTGCTTTCCAGGAAAATCGTTACGCAGGAACAATTGGATAATATGGAAGAACGAGCAAAGACGGAAATTGACCAGGCTGTCGCTGACGCAACAGCAGCACCCTACCCCGCCCCTGAAGAAGCTTTGCATCCGGTCTATGCAGAGGAGGTATCTCATGCCTGAGATGACACTTATCGATGCCATCCGTGCGGGCATGGATGAAGAACTGGCGCTCGATCCGAACGTATTTATCGTTGGCGAGGATGTTGGCATGCGCGGTGGTGTATTCAGGGCAACGATGGGTTTGTTCGACAAATATGGACCGCAACGGGTAATGGATTCCCCGTTGGCGGAGGCTTCCATTGTTGGCGTGGGGATCGGGGCTGCGCTTTACGGTCTGCGCCCGATCTGTGAGATCCAGTTCGCTGACTTCATCCATCCGGCATTCAACCAGATCATTAATGAAGCTGCAAAGATGTGTTATCGATCGAACGGGGATTGGACAGTGCCAATGGTCATCCGCGCTCCTTATGGTGGCGGAATAGGCGGCGGTCTGTATCACTCACAATCACTGGAGGCTTTCTTCACCCACACGCCCGGCTTAAAAGTGGTGGTGCCTTCAAACCCGAGAGATGCCAAAGGCTTGCTGAAATCAGCAGTTCGGGACCCCAACCCGGTCCTGTTCTTTGAACCTAAAAAAGGGTACCGCCTGATCAAGGGTGAGGTGCCCGAAGGCGAATACACTGTTCCGATCGGCAAGGCAGCCATGAGCCGGGAAGGAAGCGATGTGAGCGTATTTGCCTATGGCATGATGCACTATTACACTCTTCAAGCTGCCGAGAAACTGGCAAACGAAGGTATCAATGTGGAAGTTGTTGATCTGCGCACACTCTACCCGGTTGACCGGGAAAGCATCCTGGCCTCGGTGCGCAAGACCGGCAAAGCCCTGGTCGTATATGAAGACAACCTGACCGGTGGATATGGAGCCGAGATCGCAGCCATCATCGCTGAACAAGCCTTCACAGACCTGGACGCACCTGTGCGGCGGCTGGCTGGACCGGACATTCCGGCGGTGCCATTCAGTCACCCCCTGCAGGACTGGTTCATGTTAAACCCGGAAAAAATTGCCACCGCCATCCGGGACCTGGCGAATTATTAGGAGAACGATGCCTACAAAAGTAATCATGCCGCAATTAGGTGAATCTGTCGTTGAAGGCACTGTCACAAAATGGCTAAAAAAAGAAGGCGAAAGCATCGCCGAGTTTGAACCCCTGCTTGAAGTAAACACTGATAAAGTGGATACCGAGATCCCCAGCCCAGCTGGCGGAACCGTGTTGAAACTGCTGGTGAGCGAAGGAAAAACTGTTACTGCAGGGACCATCCTGGCCTGGCTTGGAAAACCAGGCGAAGAGGTCCCAACGGGTGAAAGCACTCCTGAGACACACATCCATGCCACAACACCAACAGCGACCCAGGAAATGAGCTCCACACGTGCTCCCACCACCGCTCAACCAGCAACACGAGACCTGGGATTTATCTCGCCCGTGGTGGCAAAGATCGCCCACGAGCACAATGTGGACCTTCAGCTTGTGAGCGGAAGCGGACAGGGAGGACGTATCACTAAAAAGGATGTACTGGCGTTCGTGGAGAGCAACCCCGCAGGAACCTCCGAAGCAGACATCCCGATCTGGGAGACTCCAGCAGATGGCGACCTTTTCCGCCCGACCGAAATGATGTTCCAGAAAACCACTGATCGGACAGGCGCACAATCTACAGGAGAAGCACCGGCAATCTCCGCGATGCCTTCGACTGGCGATAAATTGATCCCGCACACCAGCATCCGGCGTTCGATCGCGGAACATATGATCAAGAGCAAGAACATCTCGGCTCATGTCACCACAGTCATGGAGGTTGACCTGAGCAAGGTGGTAACCCACCGCAATGCGAACAAGGATTCTTTTTCCCGGGATGGCGTCAACCTGACGTACACAGCTTATTTTATTTCTGCGATCGTGAGTGCTTTGAAAGCTTATCCCCAGGTCAATTCTTCATGGAGTGATGAAGGTTTGGTCCTGCACTCCGCCATTAATATTGGAATGGCGACCTCCCTGGCTGATGCCGGGTTGATCGTGCCGGTGATCAAGGCAGCTGATGGATTGTCCCTACTCGGACTGGCGCGGGCTGTCAATGACCTGGCGCAACGAGCCCGCGACCGAAAGCTATCGCCAGACGAAGTAAAAGGCGGAACATTCACGCTGACCAACCACGGCATATCCGGATCCCTGTTCGCAACACCCATCATCAACCAGCCACAGTGCGGCATTCTCGGGGTGGGACTGGTCCAGAAGCGGGCTGTTGTCATCAATGATGCGATCGCGATCCGCCCGATGGTCTACATTTCACTGACCTTTGATCATCGCATCCTGGATGGGGCTTCGGCAGACTGGTTCCTTGCCAAGGTTGTGGATGCTTTGCAGAACTGGGCAGGATAAAAAACTTCACAACAAAGCCTAAAAAAAGTCTACCACCAAGGCACAAAGACTCGAAGAAGAGATATTATTTATGTTTTCCTGAGAAAGAAATTTTTCCGGAATTTGCAGCGGTTGTGCCCACGCAAGGGTATAATTTGGAAACTCGTCAATATTGAACAAGGAGAATACATCATGGAAAATTATGATGTCATTGTGATCGGGGCAGGCCCCGGCGGATATGTGGCTGCCATACGGCTGGCACAACTGGGTCAAAAAGTAGCCATCGTGGATAAACAGTGGCTGGGAGGCGTGTGCCTGAATGTGGGCTGCATCCCATCCAAGTCCCTGCTCAAGAATGCTGAGGTGGCACATACCCTTCGGTCTCGTGGCAAAGAATTCGGTTTCAGCTTTGAAAATTTGAATCTCGATTTCAGTGTTGCCACCAAACGCTCACGCCAGGTTTCAGATCGGCTGGTCAAGGGTGTCGGTTTCCTGATGAAGAAGAACAACATCAGCGTGTATATGGGTTTGGCACGTTTGACCGCCAGGAACAGCGTGATGGTTACCGACGCAGCTGGGAAGGTAAGCGATCTGCAGGCAGCGAATATCATCGTTGCGACAGGAGCAAGCCCGATCGTGCCCGGCGGCTGGAAAGTGGATGGTGAGAAGATACTGACCTATCAACATGCCATTTTACAGGATAAACTGCCTGACTCGGTCATCATCATTGGTTCGGGTGCCATCGGAGTGGAATTCGCCACAATCTGGAATTCATACGGAGTGGACGTAACCCTGGTGGAAATGCTGCCACACCTGGTGCCACTGGAAGATGAAGAAATAAGCATTGAACTTGAAAAGGCTTTCAAGAAAAATGGTATCAAGGCTTTACCCGGGCACAAAGTTGAAGCCCTGGAATCCACTCCCGAAGGGGTGCGGGTGACCGTATCATCAGGTGGTGCAAGCAAGCAGTTGGAAGCAGCACAGGCGCTGGTAGCAATAGGATTCAAACCCAACTCTGCCGGGCTAGGTTTGGAAGAACAAGGTGTAAAGATCAGTGAGCGCGGCTTTATAGAGATCGATGAGCGCATGTCCACCAACGTTCCTGGAATCTGGTCGATAGGAGATGTGACCGGTAAACTCATGCTGGCCCATGTCGGCTCGGCACAGGGCATTGTTTGTGCAGAGAACATTAGCGGAGCGGAAACCGTGACCCTGGATTATGAGATGATGCCACGAGCGACTTATTCGCAACCGCAGATCGCCTCTTTCGGCCTGACGGAGAAACAGGCTGCTGAGAAAGGATATAAGGTCAAGATCGGGCGATTCCCATTCCAGGCTAACGGAAAAGCGCTGGGTTTAGGCGATTTTGCCGGATGGGTTAAATTGGTGGTGGATGAGAAGTACGGCGAGATCCTGGGAGCTCACCTACTCGGCCCGGAAGTGACAGAGTTATTACCCGAGCTTACCCTGGCACACATGATGGAACTAACCCCGGCAGAGATCGCCCGCAATGTGCATGCCCACCCGACCCTTTCCGAAGTATTGATGGAAGCAGCACACGCCGCCGAGGGTGGTGCAATCCACATGTAGGTGGTTATTGAGGAACGAGCTGATAATTTTTCTTTAAAACGGACTGAATTTAAGACATAAAATTAAATTGGTCTATCAGGGGGTTAAGCCTTCTAATGATCAAAGACCAATTGACTTGAATGTCTCAGGATGACGGATCTTTGGGTTGTGATGCAAGTCATCCGCCACTTGTATTATGAGCCATTAACGAACAATTCACCCAATGCGGTGATCTCAACATGATCCCCACTCCGCAGTTTCCCAAATTCTTCTTCTGAGAGGGAAATTAATGGCAAAGGGGATGCATAAAGTTCATCTGCGACAACAGAAGCCAGCGCAAAAAAGAAATCTGTTCCGGTGGTCAGAATGGCAGCTGGCGCGGTACCATTGCGGATGGCTTCGAGCAACATGGCTGTGGTGGTGGAAGAGCCGCGCGTGAAGGGAATTGCCAGGATTTTGCCATTTGCGAACTGCCCGGAAAGATCGTGCTGGCGATCTGTGATCTCACCCGTTTGCCAGTCATATCCACCCCAGAATGAAAGGGGTTCATGGCTGACCAAGAGCCTGGCACTTGCCACCCCTTTGATCACAGTCTTCCCGGTTAGAACTAGTCTTCCCATAATGTCTCATCCCTGATGATCTTGCCTGTGCAGGCCGAGTTCACACAATCCTGCAGGCTGCCGAAGGTGATATTCTTCCCCAGCATGCCTGGCACATAATAAGCAAACTTTGCTGAATTCGTCATCAGGTTTTTGATCTGTGCTGGAAGCATGGGAGAAGTCAGGATGCAGGTATCCACGGTCAACTCGCCACCGAAGTTTTCCAGGACCTGCAACAGGCCTTCCTGGCGAGCCAACCCGGACATGAAACGGCTTGATGTGACCAGGAATTTTACATCCGGGTGGACGTGGCGACCTGTGAGCAAAGGTGCCAGGTGTTTGAATTCCGCCAGCGAGAAATGTGGGCTGCCCAACACAACCAAGTCGAGTTTATCCTGGGGTCCATGTGTGAGTTGCTGACGGGAGAGTCGCAAAGATGCCATATCAATGGAGATTGACCGATCCGGAGGTGATCCCTGAAAGGCATCATCAAGGGTCATTGCCTCGGGTGTGATCCCGACCATGTGAAAAAGGGCTACGCCTCCAGAGGAAGCAGCCGCGGCACAAAAAGCTTTGAGCTGGTCTTCAGTCGGGGTAACTCTTAAGCCTGCAATGACCGGGATCTTATCCAGGGTTTGCTTACCGATCAGGTTGCCGAGAACAGGGAAGAAATCATCAGCTTGCTGCAGTTCCTGAGAGATACCCCGATCCATGCGGAACAGGAGCTGACCGCGGCGGTTTTGGGTGAGATGCAGACCGGTTGCAGGTGCACGACCGCTAATGGCACAACAGATGTCGAACAGATCCGGGTAACGTTCTGTGCGCGCTCCAAGGACCGAATTGGCAAAAGCGATGGCGTTGGATTCTCCCCAAGCGATCTGCTGACCAAAGGATGGACGTACTTCCAACTGGTAGGGGGCGCAGGTCCAGGTGGGTGTCGTACCCATACTCTGGTATGCCAGCATCTGACGATGCGCTTGTGCAGCCCACTGCCGGGGGACAGCCCACTCCTGCCAGTGATATTCATCCAGACCGCTGACATTGAGCGTGGTTGGTACACAGACTCTGGCTCCCATACCGGCCATGCGCTCGGCAAATTCCAGACCCGCATCGCCGATGTAAACCGTGCTATCAATATGGGCAGCAGTGATATCAAGCAACTCATTTGCCCCAACCACCTCAGCCATGCGTACTACAATGGAAAGTGCCATGCGAGCAGCGGGGCCGTGTTCACCATTTAACATAGAACGATCTTTATCCGATAAAGTCAGGACCATATAAACTTATTTTATATCATTTGTGGATTAATTGTGACCCAGGTGGAGGGAATAGCATCGAAATATCTTGATATGTTATCCAATATCATGCTACACTCACGTTGTATTGTATTTTGGCGTCAAGAGAAGAAGATTTTACTACCATGATAGACAGTCCAATTCTTTAAAAATCGAACACAAGATGACCTGATAGAGGAATGACCTGATCGAAAGCCATGCTAAATAAAATAAAATATTCGCTCATCGGTTCGCCATTGCCCAGCCAAATGATGGCTGAAAAGCAGCTTAATAAGATCCGGGCATTAGCTGCCTTTTCTCCTGATGCCCTGTCATCCCTGGCGTATGCCAACCAGGAGATCTTTCTAGCGCTGGTGGTGGCAGGATCGTCCGGGCTTTCGATGCAATTCCCAATCGCCCTGGCTATCACTTTGTTACTGGCGATCGTTGCACTCTCCTATACACAAGTGGTACGCGGTTATCCGGGCGGGGGAGGCTCCTATATCGTTGTTCGTGAAAACCTTGGATTGTTGCCCGGGTTGGTGACAGCAGGCGCATTGCTGCTGGATTACATCCTGACTGCTGCGGTAAGTCTGACCGCAGGAGTGGCAGCCATCGCATCCGCTTTTCCACAATTATGGCCCCATAGGGTCTGGATTGCACTCGGGTTGTTGTTTTTGATCACCTTACTGAACATGCGCGGGGTACGAGAATCAGGAACTGCAATGTCAATACCGGTCTACTTCTTCCTGATCACTTTTTTTGGCATGCTGATCTATGGGTTGGTACAGGCAGCAATCCAGGGTACACCGACTCCGTTGGATAAAGTTGCCCCAACAGCACTCAATCCCTTAAGCTGGTTTTTACTCCTACACGCATTTGCGGCAGGCTGCACCGCGCTGACCGGAATTGAAGCAATCAGTGATGGTGTAGCAGCATTCAAAGCTCCAACCTGGATCAATGCCCGAAAAACCTTGATCGTCATGACATTGCTGATGGGGTTTCTTTTCCTGGGAAGTATGGGGCTGACCCAATATTTTGGGGTCATAGCAGGTCCGAACGAAACCATTCTCTCTGCCCTGACCCGGAGATTGTTGGGGAGTGGTTTTCCCTACTACCTGGTGCAATTTGCGACCCTGGCTGTCCTGGCAGTAGCAGCAAATACAAGTTTTGGTGGTTTTCCGCGTATAACAGCGATCCTGGCTCAAGATAAATTCATGCCCCGACAACTTTATAACCTGGGTGATCGCTTGGTATTTCATAATGGTATTCTGCTATTATCAGGATTAACGGCGTTATTAATTATTGCCTTCAATGGCGATTCCCATTTGCTGATCCCTTTGTTCGCTGTAGGAGCATTCACAGCTTTCACCCTTTCCCAGGCAGGCATGGTCCTGCGCTGGTTTAAATTAAAAGATCGTGGCTGGAAGATCAATGCTTTCATAAACAGCCTGGGAGCATTCGTTACAGGAACAACACTCGTCATAATCAGCGCCAGCAAGTTCCTGCAGGGCGCCTGGATATCCTTACTTGTAATTCCATTGATCGTTGTTTTATTTCTCAGGATCCGATCTCATTATCAAAGTGTCGGGAAGCAACTTTCCCTGCACGGATTGCCACCGTCCCTGCGAAATTTACCGAAACCACGCGTTGTCATACCGGTCTCTGGCGTTCACCGAGGTATGGTAGATGCGGTCAACTTCGCCCGGTCTATTTCTGACAATGTGACCGCCCTTTTCATCGATGTTGATCCTGGACCAGATGAAAAGGAGATCCAGAAACAATGGAATGACTGGTTTCCAGAGGTTGAATTGGTGATTGTATTGTCACCATACCGCTCGCTGGTGGAACCGCTGCTTTCCTTTCTGGACAAGACAGATAGTGACCATAACGATGGACGACGGGCGGTCCTTATTCTGCCCGAGATCATCCCCGCTTCGAGCTGGCACGAGATCCTACATAATCAATCGGCTGAGGAGATCAAGAAAGCTGTATTGTTTAGAAGGCGCGAATTCGGCCTGGAACGTATTATTATTGATGTGCCCTATCACTTGAAATAGTTAAGGGAATTGGAAAAATCCGGATAAGCAATTGAATATAAAAGAATAGATCCTGAGATCAACAATTTGCCTTCTGGATCATTTATTTTTAGATCGCCTCTTTATCCCATGGAATCTTTCAAGGCTATCTCTTCAGCGATCTTCAGATCTTTAGGGGTGTTGACATTCATAAAAATGTTGTCATGCGGATCAATATTGGAGATCTCATCGGGGGTTATTGATAGAACCTTGACGCGGGGGAACCAGGAGATCAATTTCCAAGCATTTTGCTGTATGGATGACCGGACTTCCGGCAAGCAAGTCTCACATCGGTAGACAGCATGCAATGGCTCAAGACCTGCAAGGCTGGAAGGGATGACCACATCCATACTCTTCTGCAGTAACATTTTTAACTGGTAAGATAACAGATCCAGGCTGGCAAAGGGCATATCACAAGCCACGACAGCCACAAGGGGGTGTGAGGCAGCCTGAAGTGCGGTGTACAAGCCTCCCAAAGCACCACGCCCGGGTTCCAAGTCCGGGAAGAGTGGCAGGTTCAAAAAGCGGTAGTTTTCAGGATGATTGGTGGTGACCAGCACTTCATCCGCCAGAGGCGCCAGGCGCAGGATGACACGTTGAATTAGCGCCTGACCTAAAAATGGAACCAGGCCCTTGTCCGAACCCATGCGGCGCGACTCTCCACCAGCCTGTACAGCAAGCGTTAACATGGGTGTATTATATAATAGAAGAGTTGAGGAGTTGATATGACCGGGATCACCATGAAGCTCGATGCGCTAGCACGAGAGGCTGACCTTGTCCAGACATTGGGATCGGGTGAGGTACGCTGCCTGGTTTGTGCCCAGCGCTGCTTGATCCGACCGGGACGAAGAGGCATCTGCCAGATGCGTTATAACATGCATGGGAAACTGTTTGCTCCCTGGGGGTATGTCGCCGGTTTGCAAGCTGATCCAGTAGAGAAAAAACCTTTTTACCACTTTCTGCCAGGTTCAATTGTACTTACCTTTGGGATGCTGGGCTGCAATTTTCACTGTGCATATTGTCAGAACTGGCTGACATCCCAAGCTGGTCGCGACCCGGTATGCGACCAGGCAGTGGATCATGTCCGCAAGATCGAACCTGAACAGATCGTGGAATACGGCAAACGGATGGGGGCACAGGTTCTGGCTTCATCCTATAACGAGCCCATCATTACCAGCGAATGGGCAGCGGCCATCTTCAAGCTAGCCATTGAGACCGGAATGAAATGCGTGATGGTCTCGAACGGGTACGCAACCTCTGAAGCCCTGGAGTACCTGAGTCCAACCATGTCCGGCTACAAGATCGACTTGAAATCCATGCAGGATAAGAATTACCGCAGCCTGGGAGGTGTGCTAAAGAATGTGCTCGACAGCATTAAAAAAGCGCATGATCTGGGAATGTGGGTGGAAGTGGTGACCCTGCTGGTGCCGGGTTTCAATGACAGCAATGCGGAATTATGGGAAATGGCACGTTTTTTGAGAGAAGTTTCACCTGCGATCCCCTGGCACATCACCGCTTTTCATCAGGACTATCACATGCAGGAGGCAGACAATACCCCACCCACCAGCCTGCTGCGGGCGGCTGAGATCGGCAGCGAGGCAGGGCTGAATTATGTTTACGCCGGCAACCTGCCCGGCAGGGTGGATGAATATGAGACGACATTTTGCCACAAATGCCGAACAGCGCTCATAAAACGGCGCGGATTTTATATTCTCGAGAATCGCATCACGCTCAAAGGAACCTGCCCCAAATGTAATCTGCAGGTGGCAGGGGTGTGGGATTGATCTCTGTTTACTCATCCAGATTCAGTAATGTTTCCTCAGGCGATCCCCTTTAATCCAAAGGGCAATTACTGTATTTTTCTCACCTTACATTTCAAAATTCGTGCCATGTATTGAACAATCGATCAATTCAACCCATTTTTCATTTAAGAACTCTGTCCACTATGTAAGCAGCATCTGTACCAACACCTCCCAGAAGAGATGAACTCAAGGCAGTTTGAAAGGGAAGTCCGACAAAGTAAACTCTTGGAGCACCTGACACAACACCTCTTTCATGCATAAGCAAGCCTTCATCATCGAAAATTGGCAGGTCTATCCAGCTATGATCAGGACGAAAACCGGTTGCCCATATTATCCCTTCAACTGAAAGGACGCGACCATCTTCGAGTTGGGGGAGTCCAGATTGGATCTTCGCCAGTCGAGGCACAAGCTCCACTCCAGCATCTTCCAATTCCTGACGAGTTGTTCGACCCAGAGGAGCTCCATGGCTGAATTCACTTTTGCTGACTTTACGACCGATGGGTGTGTTCACCGAAAGGATATGGCTCATAAACCACCAAATCGGGTGACCATCTAATATCTTGCCAAATTTTGAATTGGCAGGAATCTGTCCAACATCACGACCTGAAAGGTAGACGCGCTTACCAGATCGTAAAAGGTCAAGAGCAATCTCAGCCCCTGAATTACCTGCCCCCACAACTAAAACAGACCCGGATTGTATCTGCCCCGAATTAGTGTAAGCATTCGAATGTAATTGGAAAATTGCAGGATCGAGTTCTGACGCAAAAGGAGGAATTTTGGGTAATCGAAATGGTCCTGTGGCAATGATTGCATTTTTAGCAATAAAAGTTAAATTATTTGTTGACAATCGATACCTCTGCCCTATACGGACAAGTTGCTCAACTTTAATACCATGCAAGATCGGTAACTCAAAGTGCAGGGCATAATCTTCCAAATAATCAGCAGTCTCATCTTTGGTCGGCATGTAATTCTTTGGTCGTGGGAAAGGCAGACCCGGTAACCCATTAAACTGACTGGGAGTGAACAAGCGTAAACTATCCCAGCGTGAACGCCAGGAGTCTCCTGTCCGAGAATTTTCATCAATGATAATAAAATCTGCTGCCTGTCGGGAAAGGTAGTATCCTACTGCCAAACCTGTCTGTCCACCGCCGATCACAATGGTTTCATAAGTTTTTTCGTTCATTTTTGTCCTTTCATTGACAACCAGGTTAAAATAAATTATATTAATGTCTAAGTATATTGAATACATCATTGATGTATCTAATATATCAAATAAGACAAGGATTGTCAAGATTATATGAAAACCAATAATTCACCCAAACGGAGATACAATTCTTCCGGTAGAAAGAAACAGGCACGCCAGACACGCCTGCAGATCATTGAGGCTGCCCGTATATTATTTACCGAACGGGGATACACTGGAGCAACCATAGAAGCGATCGCCGATGAAGCAGGCGTGGCATCAGAAACCATCTATGCCACATTCGGAAGCAAGAAGGAGATCCTCTCAAACCTGATCAGCTTATCAATAAAGGGAGATGATGAACCAACTCCCCTCCTGCAACGCCAAGGACCCATGGGTGTCATGCAAGAAAAAGATCAGCGACGACAGGTCCACTTATTTGCCAGCGACATTACCGAGATCATAGGTCGGGTTGCCCCACTTTTTGATGTGATGCGCTCGGCAGCCAAGACTGAACAAGACATCGCTCTTATTCTCCAAAAGATCCTTAATGAGCGAGTGGATGGTATGAAAGTTTTTATCCGTTCATTGATGTCCAATGGACCTTTGCGGGAAGGACTGAGCTTTGAGGATGCTGCTGAGACCACTTGGGCTTTGACCAGTGGTGAAGTCTACACATTGTTGGTAATGAATCGCGGATGGTCGATCGAAAGATACAAACAATGGTTAACCTCCACCCTAATGAGACATCTTCTCCCTTAATAACTCTACCAGGATTTATTTAAAGCAAGCAATTTTATTTATGGGGGCTAAATTCACGAAGGAATTAACCGATTAATTTCGAATTAAGAAAACCAGATCATTAATATCCTTGACGAATTGAAGAAATACTCGTAATATTTAGGTAAACCTAAATTAATAATTATGAATGACAAAATTAATATCACCCAATCCATTCAAAACTACTTGAAGGCTATTTACATCTTGAGCGATCAAGGTGAACCTGTCAGCACGACCGAGCTATCTGCCCACCTGGGAGTGACTTCAGCCTCAGTTACCGGCATGGTCCAAAAGATATCGACTGTCAGTTCACCTCTGCTCACATACCGTAAACATCAAGGCGTTCAATTAACAGACACAGGGAGAAAGGCAGCTTTGGAAGTCATCCGGCATCATCGACTGCTGGAAACCTACCTGGTCACCAAACTAGGGTACTCCTGGGATGAGGTGCATGCTGAAGCGGAACAACTTCAACATGCCGTTTCCGAACTATTGGAGGCACGGATCGACGCCGCACTGGGGTTTCCCAGCCGGGATCCGCACGGTGAGATCATCCCCCGCCCTGACTTGAGCCTGCCTGATGACAATTCACTACCCCTGCTGGTATTACGCCCACCGCAACGATGTACCGTATTCCGGGTACATGATTCAAACCCAGAGTTGCTTGTTCACCTGGAAAAATTACAGCTCTTACCTGGCTCTAAGATCGAAGTTATCGATTTTTCAGAATTCGACCAAAATTTAACCTTGTTGATCGAAGGGCAGGAAAGACCCGTCGTTCTCGGGGTTGCCATCAGCAACCGAATTTTCGTTGAGATAGATCCCAAGCAGGAATCTATCAAAAAATAAAGCGTATGGGAACCAAACCAAAAAAACAAAAGTCCCTTTCAGAAGTTCATGAAAGCGTGGTTGTCAATTCGAAAAGCATCTGGTGGCGACAGTGGCTGGCGATCACCGGTCCGGCATTGATGGCAGCCGTTGGCTACATGGACCCGGGTAACTGGGCAACCGATATTGCCGGGGGAAGCCGCTATAACTACACCCTGATCTGGGTGCTGCTGATGTCCAATGCGATGGCTATCCTACTGCAAAGCCTGGCAGCAAGGCTGGGTATTGTCAGCCGTAGTGACCTGGCGCAGGTTTGCCATCAAGAATATCCGCCAGTGGTCAACCTGCCGCTCTATGGGCTGGCGGAGATCGCGATCACCGCAACCGACCTGGCCGAAGTAATCGGCTCGGCAATCGCCCTACAATTACTTTTCGGGCTGCCATTAATTTACGGTGTAATCCTAACCGCGATGGATACCCTGCTCCTGTTGCTGCTCTCGCATTTCGGTATTCGCAAATTGGAGAGTGTAGTCCTGGCACTGGTAGGCACGATTGGTGCTGCCTTCCTGATCGAGATCATCCTGGGACAACCGGATTGGGGCGGGATCCTGCGTGGTTTTGTTCCAAGCATGCCTGATGCGACCGCACTTTACATTTCGATCGGCATACTGGGCGCAACCGTCATGCCGCACAACCTATACCTTCATTCCTCACTGGTCCAGACTCGCAAGATCGGGCGAAAGCACGAGGATATAAAGAAAGCCATCCTTTGGAACAATATTGACACAAGCGTATCTTTAAACCTGGCATTCTTCATAAATGCCGCAATCATGGTAATGGCAGCAACTGTCTTCTATCGCAATGGTTACTACCAGGTGGCAGAGATCCAGGATGCCCACCGCTTGCTGACGCCTTTGATGGGGGCTTCGATCGCCCCGATCGCATTTGCGGTTGCCTTGCTGGCATCCGGGCAGAGTTCGACCATTACAGGCACACTCTCGGGGCAGATCGTCATGGAAGGCTACTTAAATTTACGCATACAGCCCTGGCTGCGAAGGCTGATCACACGCTCGCTTGCGGTCATCCCTGCCATAGCAGTGATCGCCTTTTATGGAGAGAATTCAACCGGGGCGATGCTGGTCTTGAGCCAGGTGATACTCTCGCTGCAACTGCCTTTTGCGATCATTCCCTTGATCCATGCAGTGGCAGACAAACGCAGGATGGGAAAATTCGCCATAAAACCGTGGATACAGGTCCTTGCCTGGTTGGTGGCGATCATCATCCTGAGCCTGAACGTGAAGCTTGTAATTGACCAGATCAGCTCCTGGCTGGCGAATGCCGGTGGAAAAGTGTGGGTCCTTGAGGTGACCGTGATCCCCCTGGTGACCATCCTGGGATTACTACTGGTTTACGTCAGCCTGCATCCATTTCTTAAAGAGTGGGCAGGTAAATATATGAAGAGGCGACTGGAAGGGGTTCATGTTGAACCCAAGATCGGATTGGAAGCGATCGTCATGCCGGAAGCCTATAAACGGCTGGCTGTTGCCCTTGATTTTTCAGGTAAGCAGGAAAGATTATTGACCGAAAGCCTGCGATTTATTAAAAAAGGCACAACCGAACTTGCCCTGCTGCACGTTGTCGAAAGTCCGGTGGCTCGCAGGCTGGGTGTGGAGGGTGAAGACCTTGAAATCCAGACAGATCAAAAACGGCTGGAAACCCTGGCAGGGATCATGCAGCAAGCCGGTATTCTCACGACCTGGCGCCTGGGTGCCGGTGAGGCGGTAAAAGAACTGGCGAGGATGATCAATGAATTTGAAGCAGAAGCAGTCGTGGTCGGCAGCCACGGTCACAGTGGGGTATCAGACCTGATCCACGGGACAGTGATCAGCAACTTGCGGCACCAGATCCAGGCCAGCTTGATCATCGTGCCGCTGAAAGATTGATCACAGAAAAAATTAAACAATAACAGGGTGCAATCGTAAATCCGTTACACCCTGTTATTTACCAGTTATGTTGACCAATCCGTCTTTTTTTCGGCGAGATGGTATCGTTATTATTTTTTTAATCCACCTGCAAATTTAATCTCGAATGTTTCTCAAATTTTGGTTTGTTTCCCATACAATCCTTCGGGATGGTGATTACAATCCTTCTTCCTTAAATCAGCTTTAGCAGGTCGTCGTATTCCTCGTCTGACATGCCAAACCAATTTTCGGGCTGCGGGAAAGTTTTACCAGTAACTTCAGCTACATACCCCTTGAGACCGTTCAAGATGACCTCACCGGCATTTCCAAAGACTTTGGCCATCTTCGGTTTGAACTTGGGATACAGACCGAACATATCATGATAAATAAGCAACTGTCCATTCGCATCTGGACCGGAGCCCAGGCTCATAATGATGCAGTTTTCAGCTCGCTCGGTGATGAGCCTGCACAGACGGTCGGGGACCATCTCGAGCAGGATGGCAAATGCCCCTGCAATCTCAAGCGCCTTGGCATCATCCAAGATCTTCTTAGCAAGATCTGCCGACTTTCCCTGGACACGAAAACCACCAAGGGCTGCAACCGATTGCGGCGTCAGACCCAGGTGACCAATGGCAGGGATGCCTGCTTCGACAATACCTTTGATGCGGTTGGCCATGGCTGCACCACCTTCGAGCTTGATGGCATCGCAACCTGCTTCTGCCATGAAGCGCCCGGCGTTCAAAATGGCGGTCTCAACAGAGGGTTGATAGGTCATATAAGGCATGTCTCCCACCAGAAATGCAGTGGGAGCACCACGGCGCACCGCCTGGGTATGGCGGATCATATCGGTCATGGTGACAGGTAAAGTTGAGTCATAACCCAACATGGTCATGCCGAGGCTATCCCCCACCAGGATCATGTCGATGCCAGCCTGTTCCTGCAGATAGGCAGTAGGATAGTCATAACAGGTCAGCCAGGTGATGGGGATGCCATCAGCTACTTTTTTGAAAAGGGTGGGTAAGGTTACTTTTTTGCGTTCGGTCATTGAGTCCTCCCGGAAGACGGTTTGTGATTTTGATCATTTACCAACCGTCTGCCTTATTATACGTCAATTACCGTATATCGCCATCGCCACCAATCTTACCGCGTTCCTGGCGGTCATACAGCTTCACAATGTTTGCCTCAGCGACTTCATCGAGAGTTAAACCCAACTCGGTGGCAACCTGGGCAAGGTACCAAAGCACATCACCCAACTCGGCTTTGAGTGCCTGGCGGGTGTCTTCTGTGATCAGACCGCCCTTATCACGAAAGACCTTCTTAATCTTGCCAGCCACTTCTCCAGCTTCGTTGACCAGCCCCAAGGTGGGATAGATTACAGAGTGACCGATGGCCGGGTAAAGGGCAGTCTTACGGGACTTGTGCTGATACTCATCAAAATTCATGTTTGCCTCTTTTTCAAATAGATTTCCAACGAAAACGCAAGGACACAAGGGTAAGTTAAAATTTTCATAATTGTATCGGACTTCTCAATTAAACCAATTACCACACAATTAATTTCATTTTCAATCTCTTCACTAATATTGATAACACGACCCATCGATAGATCCAACAAGCGTATTTATGTTAATCGACTAAATCCAACTTCGGGATTGTACAAGAACGATGCTTACCATTCAATAATTAAATGATCAACTTCAAGCATATCCATTCTGAAAGGCATACCCAGATGATGACCTTTAGATATTTTGGGCAATCATTACGAACGATCATTCATTTGATAACATTGGAAATATTTTCAGACAATCGCTTCTTCATACAAGCTGGAGTATTCTCAAAGTCCAATTATCTTAACAGCCCCACCCACAACCCAAACGGGGGAAAAAGCGAACCTGGGAAGGCTTCTCTGTATCCCAGCGCTCTTTTTTTAATCAGGAGGATGCGAATGCTGAGGTCATTTGTTGCCAGAATACATCATTCTCAGCGGGGACAAAGGGTATGTAGAGACTGATGCGGTCTGCCAGCCCTGCATAACGCTTCTTCAATTCGGCAGGCAAACTAGCCTGATCCGTGACCAGGCAAAAGGTGTGCAACATTTCATCGGTAATCAAGCCAAACATCTCACCCCACTGCCCTTTGGCTGCAAGGGTTGAAAGCTGCTCAGCGACATCCGACCAGCCATGCAAAGCCATGACCGAGCGATAGGAAGGCGTGGATGCATAAAAAGAGATCTGGGCACGTGCGAAGGTTTCCTGTTCAGGTGTGGTGGCAACAAATGCTGTGACCGAATTCCTGATCTCGGATCGGGAACGCCCCGACCGGGCAGCGCCTTCTTCAATTGCCGGAAGGATGACTTCGGTCAAATAGCGAGGGCTGCCAAACGGATGGGAATGAAAACCCTGGCAGGTCTCCCCTGCCAGGCGAGCCAGGCCACGATTAACGCCGGCGATGTAAATAGGAATCTCGGGATGTTCGATGGGACCGGGGTTGAAGAATGGTGACATGAGGGTCAGTTTGTAATATTCACCGCGGAAATCCAGCTTTTCATTCTTCTGCCAGCTATACCAGAAAGCCCGGACCGCCTGGATCTGCTCACGCAGTTTGCCAACCACCGATTCCGGCCAGGGCATTCCAAAGCGCCGTTCGATATGGGCTTTGACCTGGGTGCCCAACCCGAGGATAAAGCGCCCCTGGGACTGGGCAGCCAGGTCCCAGGACAGATAAGCCAGATTGGCGGGATTACGCGCAAAAGAAACTGCGATGGCAGTGCCAAATTGAAGTTCTTTGGTGTGTTCTGCAATAAGGGTACAGGGAAGGAAGGGGTCATGTTGGGTTTCGCTTGTCCAGAGAGCGCTGAAACCCATTTTTTCAGCAGCATCTGCAATTTGGGCTACACCGGAAAGCCCGGTTACGGGTAGATTGGCATCAAATAACATTGGGACTCCTTTGGGCTAGTGGAAGCTTTCCTGCAAGGTGATCAATCTTGCTATTAAAACAACGCAAATTTCCTCCATTAATGGATGGATCATCAGACATCCATGTCAGTCAACCTGGAACAGGCAGTTCTCATTGAACAAACATTAATATCGTCAATCTTCCAGAAGGTAAGCCAGAAGCCATTGGGTGGTGGCGACAAGAGCATCGGTGTGGGTCCGCTCATAGTTATGCGAGGCATCGACACCCGGACCGATGAGGGCGACAGCCACATCTCCGCCAGCCCGCCACAAGGCTTCACCATCCGAGCCGTAATAGGGGTAGATATCCACCATATAGGGAACCTTGTGCTTGTCCGCAAGATCACGCAGGCGATTGGAAAAAGCATGATGGTAAGGACCACCGCTATCCTTGACACAAAGCGTGGCAAAGTATTCGCTGGAATTCTGACCATCACCGACTGCAGCCATATCCACAGCCAGTAGTTCGGTCACTTCTTCCGGGAGACCAGCTGCAGCACCATGACCGACCTCCTCGTAGTTGCTGATCAAAATATAGGTATCCTGTTTGGGCTTTTGACCCGCCTCGTAGACGGATTTAACTGCAGCCAGGATGGTAGCTACACAGGCTTTGTCATCCAGATGGCGCGAGCGCACAAAACCAGATGAGATCTCCAGGCGCGGATCGAAAGCGGCGAAATCTCCGATCTCAATGCCAAGGTCCTGGGTCTCGCCGGAGGACTGGGTGCGGGCATCCAGACGTACTTCCATATTCTCATCAATACGCTCTTCCTTGGTGACATCCGTCCCGTAGACATGGGTGGAAGCTTTATTCAGCAGGAAGGAGCCACGCACCTTGTGACCGCTGCGGGTGAAGACCGTGCAGCCTTCGCCTTCGACCGTATTCCAGGCAAAACCCCCAATCTTGGTCAACTGCAGGCGTCCATTGGACTTGATCTCCTTGACCATGGCACCCAGGGTATCGACATGGGCTGTCAGGGCACGGGCGGATGTATGCTGCTCACCAGGCCAGAAGATCAGCAAGGCTCCCTTGCGGGTCCGGCTTATTTTAAGCCCGGGAAATTTTTTAAAAGCCTCTTCGCAAAAATTAATGGCCTGACCGGTAAAACCGGTCGGGCTGGGGGTGTTGAGCAAGCCGCCCAGAAATTCAAGCAGGTGAGGGGTATTGATGGATGGCAAGGTTGTCATAATCTAATTTTCTCCAATAAGAAAATGGTCGAATTGACCTATCTTTTCCCGCCATTCGGACGGGATGGGAGTGGTTTGAGCGGTGTGGTAGTCATAGGTCACCAGCACGACCTGACCGGAGCACATCTCTTTTTCGGTGGAGCGATCGATGATACTTTGCTGCACATCGAAGGATTTGTTGCCCAGGCGGGTGGCTTTAACACCGACGTGAATGTCCATGCCATACATGACCGGGGCATAAAAAGCCAGGTGGACATCCGCCATGATGACGCCGATGTCCAAAAAAGAGATACCCGGCTTGAAAAGACCGAGTTCGATAAAATAGAAAATACGGGCTTGCTCAAAATAGGTCAGATATTTGGCATTGTTGAGGTGACCCTGGGGGTCCAGGTCGCCATAGCGAACCTCGATGGGATGGGTGAAGTTATAGTTCATCATAAGTGGAATTATACAGTAAACAAGCGGGGCTGGGATGATGCGGATAAAAACAAGTGTGTCCGTGCTAAAATAAAGTCATCATGGTCCCCATACGAGCTTCCGAGATCGGTTCCTATATGTATTGTGCCAGGGCATGGTGGTATCAGCGCCAGGGGATTGAAAATGCCAATCAGGCTGAAATGGCAGCCGGGACAAGGTTGCATCATCAGCACGGGCGCAAGGTGGTGGCATCCGGATTGATGCGAACGCTGGCGCTGGTGCTCCTGCTGGTTGCGCTGATGATGCTGGTCTCTTATTATACTACCCGGATAATATAGGAAGAGGAGCGATCACGCATGCAATATCTTGCCATATTCCTTCTGCTGATCGCCCTGGTGTTGTTCTGGCAATCCGCCAACCAGCGCAAATCTTCCGGCTTGCCGGGCGGACGCATCATCTATACCGATACAAAGACCTGGGGAAAAGTGGAAAATGCCCTGTACGACCCCGACCTGGGTTTGACAGGAAAACCGGATTACCTGGTGGAGCAGGAAGGAAAGATCATCCCGGTCGAAGTAAAATCCGGGCGGGTACCTGATGCTCCTTTTGACTCGCATATTTTTCAACTGGCAGCCTACTGCCTGCTGGTGGAACGCACTTACGGGCAGCGGCCGCCCTATGGGATCATCCATTATCCTGGGCGTGACTTCGCAGTGGATTACACTTTTGAGCTCGAATCCGCCCTGCTGGACCTGATCACCGATATGCAGCATTCCAGGCAACGTCGGGAAGTACCGCGTTCACACAGCGAAGCCCAGCGCTGCCACAAGTGCGGTTTTCGAGCTTCGTGTGACCAGGTGTTGAAATAAAACAGCCCGGATCAAGAGACTCAATTGTTGATCAATAATTACGAGTTCAATCCGGTATCAAAGAATTATGGTTAACTTTTGTACCACGGCAAGTTCGGGTTTTGCACACCTACGGTATAATAAACAGGCATGACAGATAAACTCTCCATCCCAAAGCGGATCGTATTTGCTGTCCACCCCAAAATGCCGGCGGCTCTCAAAGAAGCCAGATCCTTTGAAGCATTGCTTAGTACGCACGGCGTTACGACACAGTGCGGCTTGCTGGATGATGCAAATTTGCGCCAGCAGGTTCGCAACTACGAGTTCGACCTGCTGGTGGCTGTGGGCGGCGACGGCACCATGCTGCGGGCAGCTCACCTGTGCGCGCCGTGGGGAATACCGATCCTGGGTGTAAACCTGGGCAGGCTGGGCTTTCTGTTTCAAGTGGATAAAGCCAACTGCGCAGAATATTTTTCCCTGCTCATGGACGGGAAATTTTGGATCGAAGAGCGTATGATGCTGTGCGCCGAACACATGCGATCCGGAGAATCCCAGGGAAGCTGGCACGCTTTGAACGAAGCCGTGATCTGCCGGGGGCATTACATCCGACCGGTGCACATCTCGGTGAGCGTGGATGACCGCCTGTTAACCACATACGTGGCTGACGGATTGATCGCAGCCACCCCAACCGGCTCCACCGCCTATGCCCTGGCAGCCGGAGGACCGATCCTGCCACCAGACCTGCGCAACATCCTGCTGGTGCCGATCGCACCCCACCTGTCGGTGGACCGGGCGGTGGTGCTGGCAGAGGGCACGACGGTCAGCATCCAGAACCACAGCGATTCAGGTACGGTTCTGAGCATAGACGGTCAAACCCCGGTGGGTTTGGACTATAAGGATATCGTCATGATCCGGGCTGGTGATTACAGCTCTCATTTTGTCCGTTTTGGAGACCCGGATTATTTCTACCGCAACCTGACAGCCCGCATGAACCAAAATTCAACCATCGAGTTTTCCCAATGACACAACCCACTCCCCCCCTGACCTGCGCCAACCATCCCAGCGTAGAAACCACCCTGCGCTGTAATCGCTGTGAAAAACCCATCTGCCCCAATTGTGCGGTATTAACACCCACCGGCTACCGCTGCAAGGAATGCGTGCGCGGACAACAGAAAAAATTTGACACAGCCGAATGGAATGATTATGTGTTTGGTTTTATTGTGGCCGGAGTGCTCTCCCTGGCTGGCAGCCTGGTGATCTCGCTGGTGGGTGGCATCGGCTTTATCGGCTGGTTCCTGGTAGTGATCAGCGCCCCCACTGCAGGTGCGATCATCGCTGAAGCAGTACGACGGGTCATACGCAGGCACCGGGCAAAATCACTATTCATCACGATCATCATAGCCGTGGTGCTGGGCGCACTGCCAATGGTAGTCGTTCATATCCTAAGTTTGAATCTGTTCGGGATCCTGTTCCAGGGCATCTATCTTGTGCTGGTAGCCCCGGCAGTTTTTTATCGTCTATCCGGCATTCAATTATTCAAATAAAAAATAATCATGCTGAGCGACCTACGAATCCTTAATTTTGCCATCATCGACCAGCTTGAAATATCTTTTAAGAGCGGGTTATTAATATTCACGGGTGAGACCGGGGCAGGCAAATCCATCATCATGGATGCGTTGGAAATGGTGATGGGCGGGAAAGTGGACGCAAGCGTGATCCGGACAGAAGCAGACCTGGCAAGGGTTGAAGCCACCTTCACCCTGGAAGGGAGCCAGCGCCTGGCAACCCATGCGCTGCTCAAACGCGAAGAACTATTGGATGACGAAAAATATGTGACGATCAGCCGTGAAGTGCGCAGGGAAGGACGAAGCGTGGCGCGCATCAACGGACGCACTGTCAACCAGACCCTGCTACGCGAACTGGGCGGACTGCTGGTGGATATTCACGGACAATCTGAACACTTATCCCTGCTGGATACCCGCTCACACCTCGGGCTGCTGGACCGCTTTGCCAAACTGGATGTCCCTCTGGCTGACTACCGCCGTAATTACCAAAGAATCGGGACGGTACGACGTGAACTTAAGGAAGTGCTGGCAGAACAGCTGGATGCCGAACGCCGCACCGAGATGCTGACCTACCAGGCAGAGGAGATCGAAGCTGCGCGATTGCACCCCGGCGAAGAGGAAGAACTGCGAAACGAGCGGGACCGGCTGGCGAATGCCGAAAGCCTGACCAGCCTGGCACAACAATCGCTTACCTTGCTGGACGAAGGAACGCCTGAAGCACCGGCTGCCACCGACTTGCTCGGGCAGGTAGCCCAGGCTTTATCCAATCTGAGCCGGATCGACGCCAGCCAGAAGAACCTGTCCGACCAGGCTGCCGGACTTGAAGAAAATCTGTCGGACATGGCACACAGCTTGCGCGATTACCTGGAAGGGATCGAATTCAACCCCAAACGACTGGATTCGGCTGAAGAACGACTTAATCTTATTCAAACTCTCAAACGAAAATACGGTGGCTCGATCGAGGCAGTGCTGGCATTTGCAAGCGAAGCACGCAAAAAGCTGGATGGAATTACGCATGCCAATGAACGGATCGCCGAACTGCAGAAAAGTGAAAACGAACTGCTGAAAGAGCTGGCAGGACAAGCCCTGTCCATCTCTGAAATGCGCAAGAAAGCCGCTGCTGACCTCAACAAACGGATCGAAGCTGAACTGGAAGACCTGCGCATGACGAGCGCCCAGTTCAAAGTCGATTTTCAAACCCAGCCGGACACACAGGGCCTGCCAATGCCGGATGGAACCCTCCTGGCTTTCGACTCAAATGGCCTGGACCAGGTTGAATTCCTGGTGGCACCCAACCCGGGGGAGGGGCTTAAACCACTGGTCAAGGTGGCCTCGGGAGGTGAAACATCGCGCCTGATGCTGGCTTTAAAGAATGTGCTGGCGAGCGCTGACCAGGTGCCCACCCTGATCTTTGACGAGATCGACCAGGGAATTGGCGGACGAGTGGGGACCGTGGTCGGGCAAAAGTTATGGCAACTGGCACGCCAACACCAGGTGCTGGTGATCACACATCTGCCACAACTGGCTGCTTTTAGCGACCAGCACTGGCAGGTTCACAAATTGCTTGAAAATGAGCGTACCATGACCCGCGTAATCTTACTGGAGGGGGAAAGTCGCACGCTTGAGCTGGCCAGCATGCTGGGAGAGGTGACCGAGGGCACGCTGCGCTCGGCACATGACATCCTGCAATTGGCGCAGACAGCCAGGCATGGTAATGGCAAATAAGGTAAACCTTCCTTTTTAACGTATCTATAATATTAAAGATAGGTTAAAATACCAGATAGATAGTTCGTAATTTTAAGCACTATCTTTGTAATTGGTATTTAAAAAAGGTTGGAGAGGAAGAATACAATTCCCATTCATACAAAAAGGAAATTATTCAGTATTGTCCCTTGATCAAACAGGAATTTATATTTTAGGATTCTTCTAAGAAATCATTCTATCCTGGAGAAAAGACGAACACCTTATTTGGAATTAATAAAAACAGATCAAATCAAAAAAAGTTACTGACCTATTTATCCGCAGTACTAGCTATTTTTTCCATTGTCCTTCCGCAGTTCCCGGTTTCAGCAGACACATTTCTCACGATCACACCCATCACCTGGAACGTGATCGGTCTGGACAGCAATAACGTCTATGTTGGCCCAAACGATTTTCCGATCGGGGCAAGAGTTTGCAATACAGGCGGCAGTTCCACAACTGTCACCAGTATGAATTTCGTGTGGGATGATGCGGAGGGAATTTATACAAGCGACCCAGGTGCAAATACGTACATTAATCTGCGCGACGGAACAAATAATGCGATCAGCAACCTGACACTGGCAGCCGGGACGTGTACCGATGCCTATTTTGAAGTGATCGTTAATCGACTTTCCAGCGCATATAACCATGTTCGCCGATACTATATCACGGCAACGGATGCAGGCGGAACAGTTTCAACAAAGGTCCCGCGCGAGTTGTTTGTGGAACATCTCATCTCCCAAAACAGAAATTCAACCAACGATATACAACTAAGTACCAACGGGACAACATTTTCGAGCGTTGCTCCCGGCGGGAACATGACACTTTCCGTTGGGAATACTTATTGGATCAAACTGGTCGCTTCGACCGCCACCCAGGGATATAACCAGCTTGAAGATTTCATCACCCTTACCAACACAATTTTTCAAGTCCTTTCCGTTCAATCACATTATTCTGCCGATTCATCCGGTTACGTTGCAAATTCCAGCGATAAACTTTATGCAGATGCGTGTTTGTGGGACAACGATCCCAACAGCCTGACCTACCGCTCCTGCATAGGCAGTGACGGCAAAGTGGGAGGCTCAATCAGCACCACTTATAAAGTTAAGATCATCTCCGGAGCAGGAACAACTCAAACCCTTAATTCTCTGATCTACAATTTTTCAGGCAGCAGCTACCACTATAATTCAGACTATTCCACACAAGCCCGTTTTGCATCCATCACATCACCACTTACCATGACGAAATCATTTAACCCGGTTTCAATTACAAGCGGGAGCACTTCCACTTTATCGATCGCGATCACCAATTCCAGCGATAGCGCAGTGACAGGAGTGAGTTTGACGGACACACTGCCAGCGGGTCTGACGATCTCCGGCACACCCACAACACCCCAATGTGGAGGCACGATCAGCAGCACGACAGGCTCGTTAACGATCACAGGCGCAACCATTCCAGCAAAAGTGGGAGGTGTAAATGGTGTTTGTACCGTTACAGCTCTTGTAACTTCTTCATCCAATGGTTCCTATACGAATACCACAGGACACCTGTTTATTAATGGTTCCGACACAGGCACCACAGCGACTGCCAACCTGACAGTGGCTGCCACTGTGACACCCACCGGGATTTGCGGAACGATGGCAGAGTGGAAAATGACACCCGGGGGCACAGGCGAAGGAACCAATCCACCTGGACCAGTTCTAACCACCAAGACTGTGGCGACAGCCATTGCATCCTACGGCGGAACCGGTCTTGTGACTGCCATCAATACATCTGTCGGAAATCCTGTAAATTCCTGGCGGGGAACAGGCTGGCAAAAATCTGATGTAGTTACTGAAGCTACCACCCCTTATTTCCAATTTGCGATCTCAACCAATAATTACACATCTGTTATTCTGCAATTTGACGCAACAATACTGAGTGCAAATCCAACCGGACCTTCCAAAATTCAAATTTACAAAAGCAATGATAACAGCGCCGGGAGTTACAGTTCGGTCACTACAGCCACACCGATCGGGAGTACCTTCAGTACCTTTGGCTCATATGTAGTTCCGTTCAATGCAAGTGGAACCACCTATTATCGGTTATATGGAACGAGTGCCCAAAATTCGGGCGCTGGTGATCTTTACATTGATAACATCCGATTTTCAGGTTGTGGACCCGCAATCAAACCGACGATATCCAAGGCATTTAATTTATCCACAATAGCAGCCGGAAGCACATCCACGCTCACTTTTACACTTAACAATACCAATGCCATAGCTTTAACCTCCACTGCATTCACAGACAATCTGCCATCCGGAGTCCAGGTGGCTGCCACGCCTTCAGCCAACAGCACCTGTGTTGGAGCAACTTTTAATCCTGGGGCAGGAGCGACTTCCCTCATTTTTTCAGGGGGAACGATCCCGGCGAATGGCAGTTGTACAGCAAGTGTTGTCGTAACATCAGCTTCAGCCGGTGTTTATAACAACACCAGCGGTTATATCTCAAGCGCCGAGTCAGGCACGAATAGCGGGGCAGGGGGTTCTGCCAGTGCAACATTGACTGTTCTGGCGCATCCTGTGATCTCGAAAGCCTTTTCGCCAAACCCGATCTATTCCGGCAGCACAAGCACATTAAAGTTCACAATAACAAATCCGAATTCCGGGACAGCCTTAACAGGAGTAGGTTTCACGGATACTTTTCCAGCAAATCTTTCCGTCTCCGCTGCCCCTGTGACGCCACAATGCGGTGGTACGGTAACTTCAACCTTGGGGAGCATCACCCTGACAGGCGGAAGCATTCCAGCCGGAAGTTCCTGCTCTGTATCAGTTTTGACCACATCGTCCACTCCTGGCAGTTATGAAAACACAAGTGGCGCTGTGGCGTCGACAAATGGCGGAACCGGTAATACAGCCAAAGATACACTGGGCGTACAGGTTGTTCACCCAGGTATTTCCATTTTGAAACAAGTTTCGACCAGTTCATCAGGCCCCTGGACAAGCACGGTCAGCGTTCTCGAAGACGGCAATATCTATTACAGGATTACCATTGAAAATACCGGGGATGTAGCTCTTAGCCCGGTCAGTGTTACAGATCCGACGCTTGACATCTCCAGTTGTGTTTGGCCAACTACCTTACCAGTGGGAACATCCAGCATCGACCCGACTGCCAGTTGCCTGGTTGGACCGGTGACAGCGGTGGCTGGCAGCCATTCCAATACGGCCACTGCCCGGGGAACTTATTCAAGTACGGTTTACAATTCAGCACCCAGTACTGCAACTTATACCACTACCAAGCTAACTCTGGTAAAAAGCGTCTCTGAGGGCAGTTTTTCTGCGGCAGGAAATGTACTTCATTACAATTACACAATCACGAATGCAGGCAGCTCCACCTTGGCCCTTCCTGCATCTGTCTCTGACACAAATTCAGGCGTATCCTGCCCTGCAAACGATGCTTATGGAAGAGGTGGCAATGAATTACGCCCGACTGAAACCACAACCTGTACAGCCACTTATACCGTGACAGCATTTGATGTATCCGTTGGCTCAATTACCAATACTGCCTTTGCCATCGTCGATTCGATCCGAACGAATAACGCACAAATGACCATTTATATTAATAAGCCAGACCTGACCGTAAGCAAGGTCAATGATACGGGTGGTTACGCAGCAAATGGAACTGCTTTCAACTGGAAATTGACCGTTTTCAACAAAGGCGCCCAGGCAGCTACATTCACTGACGGGCAGACGATTTTAAGTGATCAATTACCATCGAGTGGTGCTACCTACAGCCTTTCGTCCGTCGGTTCGTTCGTGGGAATCACCAATCCAGGAAATATTAATTGCTCGATAAATGGCAGTAAATTGTTAACCTGTTTGGCAAGTGGGGCAAATGTAACCATTGGAGCAACGACCGGCAGTTTTGCAATTAATATACAAACAACTCCGAATGCAACCGGCAGCCTGATAAATTCTGTCACGATTGATCCAAATAATAATATTGATGAAGGCAATGAAGGGAATAATAACGGCTCGGATTCTGTCACAGTGGTTCCCGGCAAGCCAACCATCGCCAAGGCATTTGATCCGGTATCGATCGCTCCCGGAGGTACATCAACGATAACATTTACCATCAGCAACCCGAACGATTTCATACTGACAAATGCCAATTTCACAGACACTCTTTCGGATATGAGTGTTTCCTCAGCAACAATTGGTGGTACATGCATCAATGTGACCAACAACCCTGCATTAACTGTTGGAGATACCGCCCTTGACCTGACCATACCGATTTTACCCGTATCCGGCTGCACTGTTACGATTGACATCACTTCGGATGTGGTGGGAGTTCATCCAAATACAGCCAGTGGCGTGACAACAGATCAGACGAGTAAAGGAAATGCTTCGTCCTCAGTTGATCTGACGGTTTTAGATAACCCCTCCATGACCGTGGTGAAGTCTTCGACCACGACCGAGATCAGCACCACCGGTTCCGTCCCATACAGCTACCTGGTGACCAACACCGGCAATGTGACCCTGACCGGCATCAGCCTGAGCGATAACAACGACCAGGACGACATGAACTGCCCGGCCACCAGCCTGGTGCCCACTGACTCAATGACCTGCACAGCCAGCCACACGGTAACACAGGCTGAACTGGATGCAGGCGGCACCCTCGACAACACGGTGACTGCTTCCTCCAACGAAGCGGATGATGCCACCGACGATCTGAGCATCCCGTTCAGACAGGATGCTATGATAGGGGTCGCAAAACAATTGATCTCAATTGAAAAAGTCAGTTCAGGCACTTATGATGTCACCTTTGAGATCCTGGTAAAGAATTATGGAAATGTAACCTTAACAGATGTAAATGTAGTCGAAGATCTAACCAGTACTTTCCCGGATCCGACCACATTCGAAGTTAGAGAATTGAGCAGTTCAGACCTTGGTGTCAACTGGTCGAACCCGGTACAACCTACAGATTTTGATGGTGATGGGAACATGAATCTGCTGGCGAGTGGTGTTGACCTGCCTGTTGGGGCAGAAGGAAAGATCACTCTCGTCGTGCGAGTCATCCCAGCTGAAGCTGGACCTTTTGAAAATACTGCTGTTGCTTCCGGTCAGCCTCCCAGCGGGGATAGGGTTGTTGACAATTCATCGGATGGCACAGATCCTGATGATACAGAAAACTGTAATGACTGTGTCAATGGAGATGGCGATCCAACCAATAATACTCTGCCGACTCTTGTGACATTTGGTGATAATATTTTTGATCCTCCGTATGGCGTCAAGGTGGTCGATCAGAATGGAATGCCATTGCTAAAATGGACAATGGAATGGATCAATAATGCGAACCACGTGGCACAAAATGTTGTCGTGCATGATCCCATCCCATTTGGAACAACTTATTACAATGCTGGTGATCCCAGCGGGTATGATGTCCCGATCAGTGCTCCCGACCTGTCAACAAACATTGGTGTTTCCTGTGAGACAACATCAGTGATCACAACAATAACCCTATGTTACTATGAAGGTCCAACCTTTGACCATCCGCTGGGACAGATAATATGGTCGGGGTCGCTTGGACCTGATTTTGAAGTCACGGATCCTGCCCTGGCGATCAATAAGATCACCATTTCTTTCAACGTCACAGTTTTGGATACGATCTCAACTGTCAGCAATGAAGCAACCATTGATTCATATCTGAATGGCGATAGCGACAGCACAGATCCAGGCGAGCAAAGAGTTGCCACCGCAGAGGCAGTGTGGAACAGGGATACAAATCAACCTGTGATCAATCCGGAATCCAAATTACCGGATACAGGTTTTGCACCGGGAAGGATCTCAATCTTGCCCGAACAGCCAAAGATCAGTAATTATTCCGGGCTGATCTCGAGTCCGTGGTTGGAAATTCCCACCCTGGGTGTTCAATCCAGCATCGTTGGTGTTCCCTTGGTGGAGAACAAGTGGGATGTAACCTGGTTGTGGGATCAAACCGGTTGGCTGGAGGGAAGCGCTTATCCATCCAGTTCAGGTAACAGTATCCTGACCTCTCACGTCTATCTCGCCGATGGAACAGCTGGTCCGTTTGTCAATCTATCCAAAATGACTTGGGGACAAAAGATCATCCTGCATGTAAGCGGCGAGCGTTTTATCTATGAAGTACAGTCCGTCACCAGGGTTGCCCC